>Ga0076223_162_pt2 | contig 3614 bp, 4 predicted proteins | sample RifGroE2_FD_67847 | JGI IMG/M metagenome (GOLD analysis project Ga0076223, IMG submission 67847) | Parcubacteria (Moranbacteria) bacterium GW2011_GWE2_47_10 | reverse complement strand
GCCCTGAGTCATTGGGATATCAATGTTAAGAATAAAGTCTGTGCGGATTTCGGAGCCTGCACCGGAGGATTCACCGAGGTGCTTTTGGAAAACGGGGCCAGTAAAGTTTACTCAATCGACGTCGGATCAGGACAATTGGCGGAAAAACTCAGAAATAACACCCGGGTCATTAATATGGAAAACACCCATATCAAAGATTTATCCGAGGAAAACTTTTCCGAGCCTTTGGATTTCATCTGCATAGACGTTTCTTTTATTTCCCTCTCACATATCCTGCCGAAAGCCGCTGAACTGGTTTCAGCCGAAAGGGAAATCGTCGCGCTCATCAAGCCGCAGTTCGAAGTCGGGAAAAAGAACATCAAAAAAGGAATAGTAAAAGAAGAAAATCTCCATGAAGAAGTCATTGAAAAGATAAAAAAACTCTCCGAAGATTTGGGATTTGAAATCCTGGGAATCACGGACTCTCCCATCCTGGGAGGAAAAGGAAACAAGGAATTCCTAATACGTTTGAGGAAAGGCTCTTAATCATTGCATCGCTCCGATTTTCCTGCTATCATGAAATGCCAAATAAAAACATGCTTATGACATATTTCATCAAAACTTTCGGCTGCCAAATGAACGTTTCCGACAGCGAACGCGTTTCTTCCTTCCTGGAAAACAGCGGTTTTAACCTTGCCGGGAAAATCGAAGAGGCCCGCGTTGTGATTCTGAACACCTGCGGAGTCCGCCAGATGGCGGAAGACCGCGTTTTCGGTCTTGTCAGAAACCTCAAGAAGAACAATCCTAAAATAAAGATAGTCGTCACCGGATGCCTAGCCAACAGAAAGGATATCCACCGTAGGATGAAGAGCGTGGACGTCTTCACGGAAATAAAAGATATCCAAAACGTGATCGAAAAGATCGGAATACAAAAATTTTCCGATGAAAAATACGACCGGGACTATCTGAAAATAATCCCCAAATATAAAAACGATTTCCAAGCATACGTTCCGATCATGACTGGGTGCGACAATTTCTGCTCATATTGCGTCGTTCCTTACGCGCGAGGACGGGAAATTTCCAGGCCCGCCCAGGAGATAATTTCAGAAATAAAGGAACTTATCGCCAAGGGATACAAAAGCGTCACCCTTTTGGGACAGAATGTGAATTCATACAAAGACAGTTCTTCAAAAAAGGAAATCGGTTTTCCAGCCCTGCTTAAAAAAATAAATTCCATACCGGGAAAATTCTGGATTCATTTCGTTTCCTCGCATCCAAAAGATATGGACGATGAAGCTATCGAAACTATCACGAAGCTGAAAAAAGTGTGCGAGAACGTCCATCTTCCGATTCAGGCCGGAGATGACGAGGTTCTCCGAAGGATGAACAGGAGATACACCCGAAAGCATTACTTGGGACTCATCAGGAAAATAAAAGCTTCTTTTAAAAAACACAAACCGGGCGTTCCCTATTCTGTCACAACCGACATCATCGTCGGCTTTCCAAGTGAAACAAGAAAGCAATTCGAAAATTCAGCTGAAGCTATCAGGAAATCAAAATTCGATATGGTTTTTTTCGGACAATATTCCCCGCGCCCAGGAACGGTCGCCTGGAACATGAAAGACAACGTTTCGATCAAGGAAAAGGAGCGGCGCGAGAAATCCCTCAATGAAATCCTCAAAAAGACGGCGCTCGCCAACAATAAAAAATATGTGGGCGAAAAAATGGAAGTCTTGATAGAAAAAGAAAAAGACGGTTTTTATTACGGAAAAACCCGGACATTGAAAAACGTGCGCATCCCGCGCACCGAACCAGGATTGGTCGGAGCTATCCACAAGGTCAAAATAACCAAGGCACATATTTGGAAATTAGAAGGTTCGCTGACAAAACAAAAGGCGATTTGACAATAAATCGCCCCGAAACAAAAAGGGAGGGATTAATGCATAGCCAGGCAATCCTCAATCGCTTCAACGACATGCTCAAGCCTGAAAGGTTTTGATATGAGTTTATCGATGCATGGGTATTTCCGATCGCCGAATTCCTCCCTATGGGCCGTACATAGGATAACCGGCACAATCTTGTGGTCTTTTATCCTTTGGCACAATTCTATACCGTCCATTTTCGGCATTTGTAAATCGGTTACGACGACGTCTACATCCTCTCGATCCAGAATATCAAGCGCCTTACTGCCATTATCCGCATCCAGAACGGTATAGCCTTTAATTGTCAACGCCTTAACCAGCAGCTCGCGCAATATGGTATCGTCATCAACTACCAATACGGAAGTTTTTTGCGCAGTAATCATACCACACCCCCCTTTTCACTTTTAGTTGTTTTTCCGACCGAGTGGCATTTGCCACCTAAAAGAACTGACGCTACCATGTTAATACCACTTACGATTTAAAATATGCCAACAAAAAAACCTAGCATCGTGGTCATCCTTGGTCCGACCGCATCCGGAAAATCGGCTGCGGCCATTCGACTTGCCAAAAAATTCGACGGCGAGATAATCTCCGCGGATAGCCGGCAGATTTACAGGGGGATGGATATGGGAACGGGCAAAGTTGAAGGCACTTGGAATGAAAAAAATAAAGCGTTAATATCGGAAGATATCGCCCACCATGCCATCGACATCGTTGATCCGAACGAAGACTTCAATGTCGCCGATTTCAAAAAATATGCCAACAAAAAAATCGAGGAGATCCTGCATCGCGGGAAAGTTCCAATAATCTGCGGCGGGACGGGTTTTTGGATAAGCGCCGTCGTCGACGATTTGGATTTTCCCGAGGTCGCACCGGATTGGAAGCTGCGCAAAGAGCTTGGCAAAAAAAGCGCGGAGGATCTTTTTGCGGAGCTGGAAAAAATGGATCCTGAAAGGACAGTATCTATAGACCCGAATAACAAATTCAGATTAATCAGAGCGACTGAAATATGCAAAGCGCTCGGTTCCGTCCCGAAACCTAAAACCCGTGAACAAAAATCTATCCCTTATGAATTCCTGCAAATTGGAATAAAAACGGAAAAAGAAGATCTGCACTCCAAAATAAAAAAACGCCTGGACGAAAGATTCGACCTAGGTATGATCGAAGAAGTCGAAGGTCTCTATAAGAACAATGTGTCTTGGGAAAGACTGGAGGGTTTCGGCCTGGAATACCGCCGCGTCCACTACGCCAAGAGACAGATGACTTGGTTTCAAAAAGACAAAAGGATCGTCTGGATGGAAACATACGGCGAGATTGAAAAAGAAACCAAGGGATTTATAGGGAAATAAACTGGAGCTGATCGGTTTCGACCAGCTCCTTTTTTTCTTTTCCTGTCAGGCCGCATGGATATCTTCCCAGTGACGGGGATGAGGATAGGCTCCCATGGGAAAGAGCGGGTCTCCTCCGCAACAAGGACATTTTTCCTCAGGAAGATTGACTTTGGCAAAAGATTGGACAATACCCTCAGACCTCGTCCAGTGGGCATCCTCCCTCTTGCCCGTAAGCGTGGTCAATACTTCCCCACAATCACACCTCGCCAGTACATCCGGTCCGTTTCCTGCCATGATTCCATCTCCTCTCTTGAAAGAACTTCGTTTTTAGTTTTCGGCTTAAAAAAAATCACCCATACGGGCGACTTACTTCGCTTTATTC
>Ga0076223_157_pt1 | contig 5642 bp, 5 predicted proteins | sample RifGroE2_FD_67847 | JGI IMG/M metagenome (GOLD analysis project Ga0076223, IMG submission 67847) | Parcubacteria (Moranbacteria) bacterium GW2011_GWE2_47_10 | reverse complement strand
CTCCCGCTCCTGCGGGAATACCTTTGACGTCGCCAAGAAGGAGAAGAAAATAGCCGAATTGGAGGAAATATCGTCTGCGGAGGGTTTTTGGAATGATCCGCAGAAGGCAGGCGAGGTCATGAAGGAAATGGAATCCTTCAAAGGGGAGATAACTGAGCTCAAGGAACTGGAAAGCAGGCTTCAGGATCTTTCAGAATTCGCGCTGATGTACGAAGGTCTTTCTGAGAAAGAACAAGATGAAATCGGAAAACAATTTGAAAATTTGAAAAAGGACGTTGAAAAGATGGAATTCAAATCCTTGCTCGGAGGGGAATATGACAGGAACGATGTCATTTTGGCGATCCATAGCGGAGCCGGCGGGGTGGACGCGCAGGATTGGGCGGAGATGCTCCTTCGGATGTATTTGCGCTGGGCTGAGAGCAAGGGATATTCCGCGAAGGTCGTGGATGAGTCGAAAGGAACCGAGGCCGGTATCAAGAGCGTCACGGTGGAAATAGAAGGGGCCTATGCTTACGGATATCTCAAGGGGGAAGCCGGAACGCATCGTCTGGTCAGGCTTTCGCCTTTCAATTCGGACAACCTACGGCAAACGTCCTTCGCCTTGGTGGAAGTTTTGCCGGTCATCGGAGAGATAAAGGAAGTGGCCATAAATCCCCAGGATCTTTTGATAGACACGTACAGGGCTTCGGGAGCGGGAGGGCAGCATGTGAACACGACGGACAGCGCGGTGCGGATCACGCATAAGCCCACGGGGGTGGTGGTTACCTGCCAGAGCGAAAGGTCGCAGATCCAGAACAGGGAGAGGGCGATGAAGGTTTTGAAAGCCAGGATCCACCAGAAATTCTTAGAGGAGCAGGAAAAGGAAAAGAAAAAATTAAGAGGCGAGTTCCAGAGCGCGGAGTGGGGAAGCCAGATAAGATCCTATGTTTTGCATCCGTACAAGATGGTGAAGGACCACCGGACCAAGCATGAGACGAGCGAGGCCGAAAAGGTATTGGAAGGCAATCTGGACGGATTCATGGAGGAATATCTGAAATTTAACGCGAAAAAATAGTTTCTAAAATAAAAAATAAAAGCGATATGATCAAATTCGAAAACGTTTCCAAAATATATCCCGGAAATTTCGCGGCGCTGGAAAACATAGACCTTGTGATAGAGGACGGTGAATTCGTTTCCATCGTCGGTCAAAGCGGAGCCGGGAAATCTACCATCTTCAAGCTCATAACGGCGGAGGAACTTCCGACGGAAGGGGAGGTCATTTTCAATGACAAATCGGTCAAATCCATCAAAAGAAGGCACCTGCCGTATTTCAGGCGGAACATAGGGATGATTTTCCAAGACTTCAAACTGCTCCCGCAAAAGACCGCTTTCGAGAACGTCGCTTACGCGTTGGAAGTCGCCGGATATACGAACGAGGAGATAGCCGAAAAAGTTCCGGAGATCCTGGACATCGTCGGCATGGGAAGCAAGGCGGAAAAATATCCCCGCCAGCTCAGTGGAGGGGAGCAACAGAAGATTTCCATAGCCAGGGCCTTGGTGCACAACCCGCATGTTATTTTGGCCGACGAGCCTTCGGGGAATCTCGATCCGATTTCCACTTGGGAGATCATGCAGCTCCTGCTCAAGATCAACAGTCTCGGAACCACCGTCCTGCTTGCGACGCACAACAAGGAAACCGTGGACAAACTTAGGAAAAGGGTGATCGGGATAGAAAACGGAAAAGTGATAAGGGACGACAAGACGGGAAAATATATCATATAAAAATTATCAAACAGCCAACGCGTCGACGCGTTGACTCGTTAACCGAATAATAAAAATAAAATATGAAATGGTTGAAACTTTTTAGGACATTCAAGGAGGGAGGAGTCAATTTTTATAGGAACGGTTCGTTGACTTTCGTGACCGTGACGGTTTTGACCGTTTCCTTGTTCGCCATCAGCATGGCGTTGCTGCTTTTGTATATCGCCAACATGGTGATGATCGAGGCGCAGAACAGGGTCAATATCAGCGTCTATTTCAAATCCGCGGTAGAGGAAAGCAGGATTTTGGAAGTGAAGAGCAAACTCGAGGAATACGACGAGATCAAATATGTGAAATATATCAGCAAGGACCAGGCTCTGGAGGAGCTAGTCTCATATTCGACCAAGAATGAAACCATCAAGAAAGCCTTGGACGAGGTGGAGGAGAATCCTTTGAACTCCCTTTTGGTTATCGGAGCGAAGAGTCCCGACCAATACGCGAGGATAACGGAAGCGGTGAACAGTTCGTTCTTCAGTGAGGACGTGAGCAATATCAATTTCTATGACAACGAGGAAAACATCCGGAGGATTTCCAACGTCATCTTGATGACCAAGAAAGCCGGACTGATTTTCGGGGCGATTTTCGTGCTTATCGGGATTCTCATCACTTTCAACACCATCAAGCTCACCATCTATTCGCACAAGCAGGAATTCGAAGTCATGAGGCTGGTGGGCGCGTCGAATCTGTATATCCGCATGCCTTTCATTTTTGAAGGGATTTTCTACGGATTGGTTTCAGGTTTGATCGTGGTCATCTTGCTTTTCGGCGCGTCATATCTCATTTCTCCGCTGACTGACGGAAACATCCCGCAGGGCAACGCGCTCAAGGTTTTCTGGGGCCATATCTGGATAATATTGGGAGGGGTCTTCGGAGCCGGAATCCTCCTGGGAATGGTAAGCAGTTTCATAGCCATTAGGAGATATCTGAAAGTGTAAAGTTCATCAAATCCATCAGGTCCATAAAGTTAAAACCCGCGGAAGCGGGTTTTATGATGCTTGGAAGATTTCTGCAAGTTCGTTTTTCTCCTCATTGCTGAGTTCTATGATGGAATTGATGATCAGCGGGACATCTGAACCTTTGTCGCTTCCGGCCGCAAGTTCCAGCAGGCCAACGAGCATCTTCTTCTGTTCGGTGTTAAGCGAAGCGAAAAGACGGGGTTGCATCTTATACAGCATCCGGATGATTTGGGAAATGTCTTTATGTCCTGCATCCTCCTTTCGGGATATGATGTCCGCTTTTTCGTATTCCAAAACCAGTTTGTCCGCGAATTCATCAAGGAACGGTTTCCTTTTTATGCGGAGATAATTGGCGACTTTCTTTCTCATGAAACGGAATTGGGAATCGGAGCGCGTACCTCCCATAAGGGCGTTCTGTCCGTCGTCTTCGGCGCTCTGGAAAGCGAAAGAATCGAAATAAGGGCTTTGTATGAAGACGCTGTGAAAGAATTTGTCACCCTTGTTTTTGATCGCGCTGGATTCTTTCCATTTTTCCTGGCCCAATGAATCCAAGTAGTAATAGCGCGAAGGTTCCTTGGGAAGTTTTTCTTTCCAACGGACGTAGGTGACGGAAAAGGGTATGTCTGTTTTCTCGTGGTTGAGTTCGAATTCCTCGGAGTCAGCCACGAATTTTTTGTAATCAAGGGGTATTCCCCCTACCGTGATGGAAAACCCCCTTTTGGAGTTCAGGGCCAGGAACCAAGAGAACTCTTGGAGTAGGAAATCTTGGAAGCTATTTTCCAAATCATATTTCGTCAGCGAATGGACTCCGCCGAAAAAGACTTCCGTTCCCGTGGGAAGATCCGTCCTCTTGGGGATGGCGTTTATGCCGGTGTAGAGGTTTATGTTTTCCGCGTTGGCGTATATGTCATAGGTCCGATTTTCTCCAGTATCCGCATAGACCGTTTTCCAATAGGCGTTTCTGGCGAATGTGAAAAATGTTAGTCTTCCGATGCCATTCTTTCCATGGAGGGCTGAAAGGTTCTTTTTAAGTTTGCTCTGTAGGGCCTTTTTTGATTCGAAGACCGTTTCGAATTTTTCTTGGAGTTTTCCGTGGGGAATCCCGTAGCCGTCGTCTTTTATGGTGATCGAATCGATACCCCCGAGTTCGTTGGCTGTAAAATTAATTTCAATTTTCGAAGCTTGGGCGTCGAAACCGTTCCAGACATATTCCACGATTGATTGGAAGGGCGTGTAGCTTTTCAGGGCGGCGCGGATCCCGCGGGCGGTGATTTGGATTTTCGGCATAAAATCTTCAGGTATTAATATCGTCCTTAATTATAGCATTTTTGGGAAAAATAAGTAGGGAATGAGGGATTCACCCGTCCGCTGCGCTACCGAGTATAAACTTCTCATCTCATGCGTCAGATATTTAACCAAAAAAGAAACACTCTTTCGAGTGCCTCTTTTTGGGTTAATGTTGGGAATGAGGGATTTTATACGCATCACTCATTCGCCGTCACTCATTCGTTCTTTGTCCTGGGCAGCGCTGAATGCTCGCGCGCTCGCATCCATCGGCGCACGCTACGATGGCTTCCTGCTGAAAGCCATCTTGCCTAGCTTCTGCCCGTTCGAATCCCTCTCGATAAGGAGGAGGGATTCCCCTTCGGGCCTGGGCGCTGAAAAAGTGAAGCGGTTCACTTTTTCCTGGCGCGCCCTTCGAATCCCTTCCAACCTTAAGCATAACAAAAATAAGGGCACTCTTTCGAGCGCCCTTATTTTTGTTATGTGTTGGGAATGAGGGATTCGAACCCCCGATCACGGGACCAGAACCCGTTGCCTTACCGCTTGGCTAATTCCCAATTCGCCTCCTCGGCGAATGCGCCGAAGAGGCGCATGTAATCCTAGGAGTTACTATTTTTATTTTTAAAATAATCTTCCAATTTGTCATTTAAAACCTCTCGACCATATCCGGTCTTGAAAAACTTTTCGGCTTTGGTGGCATCTTTTTTGTTTAAATATGCTTCGTAAAAAATTATTTTAAACGGAGCATTTTTGCTAGTATAGACACTTCCGCGTTTTGCATTATGGTCTGACAGCCTTCTTTTTAGATCATTTGTATATCCTACGTAAAGCCTCTTATTTTTCAGGCTTTCTAATACGTACGTATAATACATAATGGCTAATTCCCAATAGCGACATATGAAATTATAGCAGATGTTTTGGGAAAATCAAGGCTGCGGACGAAACCTTAAAAATATTGACTTTTTATTGATTTTCTGCTATAATTAAAAACTGACCGAACAAATTAGTTTTTTAAAATTTAACCATATTACAGGAGATAGGCCGATGACAAGGGGAAGATGCGCGAAATGTCAGAAGGATTTTTCGCCAGGAGCAAGGATAAAGCTGGAGATTGGGAGAATCAGCGATTCGTCCGCTTGTTACATAGTCGATACGCTGAAAAAAAGGTTTTCCATCCATCTTAATCATGAAGGCGGAAAGCTGACATCGAATATAGGCCTTCAACGCTTGGGAAGAGTTTTAAGCGTCCTTAAGAGGGAGAACACTTGGTGGGACGGAATATTTTCCACAAACACCGAGTTGACTTGCTTTTCCTGCAAGTCTTGGCCTGCCGATCCTAAGGGTTGGCGCCACAAATAATAGTTTTAAATAATAATCACAGGGCCTTATGTCGGCCGGTACCCACGTTGGTGCCGGCCTTTTCTTTTGCCTTGAAATATCGCGGGTAGCGTGTACGTAATAAAGTCTAGTTGTGTGAGGTTCCGTGTTCGTTAAAAATTCATATATAGGGAAAAAATTGGGAAGAGCCTTTAATTTTAAGGAGAAAGACGCCATGCATATCGTGCCTGCTCCGTCCATGTCCATTGAAATGAAGCCAAAATC
>Ga0076223_161_pt1 | contig 5648 bp, 5 predicted proteins | sample RifGroE2_FD_67847 | JGI IMG/M metagenome (GOLD analysis project Ga0076223, IMG submission 67847) | Parcubacteria (Moranbacteria) bacterium GW2011_GWE2_47_10 | reverse complement strand
CTCGCATTCTCGTCCAGCACCGTCTTCTTCTTGATGGAACGTGCTCCCCGCTCACGGAGCGTTCTGAATCTTTCTTTCGTATCCACGGCCTGCACTTGGAGCTGGTCGACTACCAAATCGATGGAACCTTCGATGCTCTCGGTCGTTTCTTCGGCCCGGAACAGATTCCTCGGGGTTTTTATCATGACTTCGACCCTGAACTTACCTTTCTTGTCCATCTCCATCTCGACTTCCGTCTGGATGACCTTATCGACGAACTTATCCAACGTTTCGAGCCTTTTCAAAATATAATCTTTCGTCTCATCGTCGACATTCACCCCTTTAGCCATGAACCTCACGTTGTTGATCACCCCCGTAAGCATTACCATATGCGTTTGTTTTAATGATTACCTTCGTCCCATTATAACATACTACAAAAACCGGACCGCTTTCGTACGCGATACGCTCAAAATCCCACGTATTGGACCTCTTCAACCAACTGGACCCCCAGCTTGTCGCGGACCTGCTGTTTGACGTAACTCACCAAAATGACGATGTCCTCCGCCTTGGCCCCTCCGGCGTTTACCAAAAAATTCGCATGTTTCTCGCTTATCATGGCGCCTCCGATCTTTTTACCCCGAAGCCCCGACTGGTCGATCAGCCACCCCGCCGCCACTTTTCCTCCTCGGCTCGGCGCGCCGATGTCCTGTTCGAATTTCTTCACCAGTTCAAGGTTTTCCACGATCGGGTTCTGGAAAAACGAACCGGCGCTCGGCATGTCCTGCGGCTGTTTCGTCACCCTTTTCCTGACTATGTCCGCCATCTCGGCCAAACTTTTTTCTTTGTCGCCGGCCTTGAATCTCATCTTGGCGGAAATTATCACGGCGTTCCCAACTTTCTTGAAATAACTGCTCCTGTATCCGAACTCGCAACTTCCGTTGGAAAATTCCCTGATTTCCAATTTTCCATTTTCATCGCAAATCGCCCTTACGCTTTCGATGTTCATCGACATGTCGCCCCAGAAAGCCCCGGCGTTTCCGCGCACCGCGCCGCCGAAAGATCCCGGAATCCCGGCCGCCCATTCGAATCCCGAGAGGCTTTTCTCGGCCGCCGCCTTCACCGCGTCGAAAAGCACGGCTCCCGCTCCGCATTCCAATAGATCTCCTTCGATTTTCAAATCTTTGTTTTCAATTTTGACCACCAAGCCGTCAAACCCCTGGTCGCTGACCAAAATGTTGCTTCCGCCGCCGAGCACGAAAACCTTAAGGTCGTTTTTTGCAGAATATTCCAACGCCTCCGACAGGTCGTTTTCGTTTTCCGCACAGACGAAAAACCTCGCCGGTCCTCCGATCTTAAAAGTCGTATATTGCGCCAAAGGTACGTTTTCTTGTATTTTTATCATAAAAAACTTTGAGTTTAAAATAAAATAAGTTCGCCTATAAACTATTACTCGCTCCGGGACTTCCTACTTTCCTTTTTCCAAAAGCTTCTTTCCGATTTCCCAAACGTTCCCGGCTCCGATCAGCACGACGACGTCTTCCTTGCCCAATTCCCCCGCCAAATATTCGGCCGCCTTTTCGATGGTCGGAATATCCTTCGAGGAAACTTTGCCGGCCTTTTCCCGGGCGCTGGCGTATATGTCCAAAACCACCACGCTGTCGGCGTCCTCGAAACTCTGGGAAAATTCATGGAGCAAAGCTTCCGTGCGCGAATAGGTATGCGGATGGAAAACGGCCAAAATGTTCTTTTGCGGATATTTTTCCCGGGCTCCCTTGAGCGTGACTTCGATCTCGTCAGGATGGTGCCCGTAATCGTCGATGATCACCGCGCCTTTGTATTTTCCGAGATATTCGAATCTTCTGGACGTCCCATGAAAAGCGCGCAGGGCTCCGCGCACCTTTTCCATGTCGGCGCCGAGCCGGTGGCAGACCGAAATGGCGGCCGTGGCATTGAGCGCGTTGTGCCTTCCTGAAAGCTTGAGCTCGAATCTTCCCAGCGACTCCCCTTTGAAGGAAACTTCGAAAGACTGGGAGATTTCCTCCTGTGCATCTTCTTTTTCCGAATGCACCGCCGCGCTGTAATTCGATATCCTATATTCGTTGTCTTCCGCGAATCCGTATTTTATGACCGGGCACTCCGCGCTCTTAGCGACGTCGATGGTGTCGGCGCTGTCCCCCCAGATAGAAAGGAACCCGGTCTTCGGAATCCTGATGACGAACTGCTTGAACACTTCGCGATACGAAGCCGGGTCGGGAAAAAAATCCGGGTGGTCCCAATCGACGCTGGTAAGCACCGCGCCCCACGGATCATAGAACCTCAGTTTGTTCTGGTATTCGTCCGCCTCGGCCACGAAATAATCTCCTTTGCCCGAGAGCATACTTGCTTGCCAATCGATAACCTGGCTTCCCACGATGGCGCTGGGGTCTTTGCCCGCCTTCTTTAGGGCGTGCGCCAACATCGCGGTGGTGGTCGTTTTGCCGTGCGTTCCACAAACCGCTATCCCCAATTTCTCGCGGAAAAGAAGCCCCAGAAGCTCCGGATAACTTATAATGGCCCCGCCCCTTTTCTCCACTTCCGCCACCTCGACGTTGTTCTCCTTGGTGTAGGCGGTCGAATGCACGAAAAGATCCACGTAGCTCTGCACGTGCTCGGCGGAAAATCCCTCGAAAAACGGGATCTTGTTCCTTTTGAGGATTTCGTCCGTGAAGAATTTCTCCTCGGTGTCCGAACCCGAAACCTTGATTCCGCGCTTGCTCAAAACCTCCGCCATGGCGGCCATGCCAGTTCCCTTTATTCCTATGAAATAAGCCTCCTTGATCTTTGAAAAATCCATATTGGACATAGGTTTATTCTTAAGGATGTACTATATCATCTCAATGACCCCGTTGGCAATAACCTCGTCCGCGTTCGGATGATAGAACGCTTTCATCTTTTCAGCCATGGAAGCCGCCAACTCCTTGTCATCCAGAACCTTTTCGATTTTCTGGAGAAGCAGATGCTGCGTGAGATTCGTCTCCTCCAAAACCAAAGCACCTCCTATTTTGGAAATGTCATGGGCGTTCATCCTTTGGTGGTTGTTGGCCGCGGTTTCCAAGGGGATAAGGATCGCCGGCTTGCCATTGGCGGCTATTTCGGAAATGGAATTGGCTCCGGCCCTGCTGATGACAAGATCCGCTACCGCGAAAGCGTTTTTCAAAGTTTCACTGTCCATGAAAGGGAAAACCTCATAACCCTCCCTTCCGGCTTTTATTCCGTATTCGGCCGCCTGACGCACGACGTTTTCATAATTGTTTTTCCCCGTCTGATGGATGACCTGCGTCCTTTGCAGAAGCTGCGGCAAAATCTTCACGATCGCGTCGTTGATGGCTTGCGCTCCCTGGCTTCCGCCCATCACCAAAACGGCAGGCTTCGATCCGGTCAACTTGAACTGCGCCCTGCCAGCACCGGGATCTCCTCCGATTATGTCTTCCCTGACGGGATTGCCCACCAAGGCCGTTTTCTCCGGCGGGAAATATTCTTTAGCCGAAGGATAGGAAACCGCGATCCTTTTGGCGAATTTAGCCGAAATCTGGTTGGCCAACCCGGCCACCGCGTCCGATTCATGGATGAGCACCGGGATCCGATATACCCAGGCCGCGATCACCACCGGAACGGATGCGAACCCTCCTTTGGAGAAAACCGCGTCCGGAAGGAACCTCAACAAGATCCAAAGCGACTGGATGATTCCGATCGGGATCCTGAATGCGTCAGTGACGTTCTGGAGGGAAAAATTCCTGCGGAGCTTCCCGCTTTTCACGTTCCTCACGACGATGCCTTCATTTTCCATGACCTCCCTTTCCATGGAAGCTCCAGATCCGATATACAAAAACTCCGCTTCCGGTCCGAGTTTCTGTTTCAATTTTTTGGCGACTGCGATCAAGGGAAAAAGATGTCCTCCCGTCCCTCCTCCGGTCAATACTATTCTCATGCTATTGGAATTATGAATTACGAATTTTGAATTATGAATTCCTTGATTCATGATTCATGCTTTTGACTGTTTGGAAATGTTCATCAAAACCCCCACTGAAAACATCAGAAACACCAGGGAAGTCCCACCATAACTTACAAACGGCAACGGGATTCCGGTCAACGGGATAAGCGCGGTATTGGCGGCGATGTTCACGAAAGCCTGCAAAAAAATCCACATGGTGATCCCCACGGCGACCAGCCTTCCGAACTCGTCCGGCGCGTTCTTGGCGATGCGGAATCCGCGGAAGGCCAGGGCTACGAAAAGTGAAACCAGGATCACGGCGCCCAGGAGCCCCAGCTCCTCGCCTATGACGGCAAAGATTGAATCTCCCACCGGTTCCGGAAGATAATTGAATTTCTGCCGGCTGTGGCCCAATCCCAATCCGAAAATCCCCCCTGATCCCACGGCCAAAAGCGCCTGGTTGATCTGGTAACCGATTCCCTGGGGATCGGCGCCCCTGTCCAAGAACGCCAGGATTCTATTCAAGCGGTACGGTTCCAATTTGACCGCCAAGAAAACCAGCATGACCCCGGAAAAGCCGAGAGCGAAGATATGCGAAAGCCTCGCGCCCGAAACGAAGAAAATCGAAACCGCTATCATGACCAAAACGCCCAACGTCCCCATGTCCGGCTGTTTGATTATCAAAAAACTCGCCAGCCCCAGAATACCGAGAAAAGGCACGAAGCCTTCGTAAAAATCTTTGACGCCGCGCTCCCCTTTGCTCTCGAGCCAGGCCGCCAGATAGATTATCAAGGCGAATTTCGCCATTTCGGAAGGTTGGAAGGAAACCGGACCCAAGTTTATCCATCTGTTCGCGCCGTATATAGTCGTTCTGAGGCATATTATGGAAACCAAAAAGAAAGGGAAGGAAACCTTTTTCCAATAACGATAATCGATTCTTTGCACGAAATACATGATCAGGAGTCCGGGGAAGACACCGTAAAGAAGTTGATGTTTGAAAAAATAATAGGCGTCGCCGAAGCGGGTCTGGGAATAAATTATTCCCGCGCTGGAAATCATGACCAACCCGAAAACGATCAGTGCCGCCACCAATGAAAAAAGCGTTTTGTCGAAATCGGTGTTTTGTATTTTTATTTTTCTCATCTTCCGATTTAATTCTTTCTTGATTTTTCCTTTCTCCACTTCTCGATCTCGGCGTGGTTGCCACTGAGCAGCACCTTGGGCACTTCCCATCCTTGGAAATCCTCCGGTTTGGTGTACTGCGGATATTCCAGATACCCCTCCTCGCTATGCGATTCGACGGTGGCACTGTCGACGTTGCCCAAAACCCCGGGAATGAGCCTCGTGACCGAATCGACCACGACCATCGCCGGGATCTCCCCGCCGGTCAGAACGTAATCCCCGATCGAAAGTTCCTCGTCGACGATGTTTTCCGCTACCCGCTCGTCCACGCCTTCATATCTGCCGCAGACCATCACGAGTTTGTCGTATTCCGCAAGCCTTTTGGCGTCGTCTTGGGTAAATCTCTTGCCCTTGGCGGAAAAGAGAACGATTCTGGTTTTCAATTCCCGCTCCTGGTTATCCGATTTCACTTCGCTGATACAGCGCCAAATCGGCTCGACTTTCAAAACCATCCCGGCTCCTCCGCCATCGGATAAATAGTGGTCAGTGGACAGTGGCTAGTGATCAGTGGCTAGTG
>Ga0076223_160_pt2 | contig 5750 bp, 6 predicted proteins | sample RifGroE2_FD_67847 | JGI IMG/M metagenome (GOLD analysis project Ga0076223, IMG submission 67847) | Parcubacteria (Moranbacteria) bacterium GW2011_GWE2_47_10 | reverse complement strand
AAGGCAACCCGTGGCGTTCGCCACGATCACCGGTTCCTCAGTCGCGCCCAGTACGGTCCGCACGATCGCCGGAATCCCACAACCGCTGCAAGTGCTGTGTCCTGATGCCAATTTTTCCGTTAGTTTTTTATTCATATATCAACAATTTTCTGAATATTTAATTATGACCGCTATAACCATAAGCACTACCAATATCAACATGTATCGGAATTTGACATTGAACTTACCGGTCAAGCTACCCACGAATCCCGCTACGATTGAAACCAAAAGGAATAAAGCCAGGATAAATATCAAGGGATTAAGGATCTTTTCTTTCCATGCATAAGTCATATCGTAAACTTTCCACTTTCCTTTGTAAACTTCCTTGTCATTCTCGAATATTTTTACATCAATGGTTTCAGGAAAATACTCAGCAGCATATTGGTATAAGTAAAAATTTTGTCCGTCTAGCGATTCGGTTTCCGTCCCATTGATTAATACTTTCAAATCCTGCCTGTTTTCATCCAGTGATACGGATACATCAATAACTGACATGACATTTCTGTCACCCGATTCCTCAATGAATTTCACTTCATATTCGGAAAGCCTACCGCACGCAAAAAGCGATGTCGGGATGAAGACCAATGCCCATAATAAAATAAGCAAACCTTCTCCTTTTCCAGTCAATAACTTTTCAAAACCCATAATCCTCATTTCAAATATTTTATTTTCTCGGAAATTTCTCCCTCTTCCAGATCCCTGAAACCGTAAATGTAGCTGGCGATGTCGATCTTCCTGCTGGTAGCATGATAGATACTGTTCACGATTTCGCTGTAGAGCGGAGGATAGGCGCCGACGGACATCGCGCGGTCCAAAACGGCGATTTTTTTAATATGCGCCAATTCCTTGCCGACTTCCTTATATGGAAAAGGCCTGAAAAGATGGATGCTGAGCAGTCCCACTTTTTTTCCCTCTTCCCGGAGCTTGTCGACAACCTCTCGAGCCGTTCCCGCGGTCGAACCCAAAATCACGATCGCCTCTTTGGCGTCGTCCAACCTGTACGAATCGAACATCTTATAATTCCTGCCGGACGTTTTTCGAAACTCGCTGCAGATTTTTTTATATTCGCTTTTTATCTTGGAAAATCCTTTTTCTTGATCGAGTTTGAATTCAAAATATGTGTTCTGCAGAGCCAACGCTCCCAAGCTTATCGGGTCTTCCAGATTCAAAAGATATTTTTCAGGAGAATATTCACCCACAAACTCCTTAGCGGTTTCATCGTCCAAAACCTCGACCCTTTCGGTCGTATGCGAAGTATGGAAACCGTCCATCACAGCGATGACAGGATATCTGGTTTTTTCCGCCAACTTAAGACCGATGAATCCCAGGTCATATGCCTGTTGGGCGTTTTCCGAAAAGATCTGAACCCAACCGCTGTCGCGAACCGCCATTACATCGCCGTGTTCCCCATGGATATTAAGCGGAGCGGAAAGTGCCCTCGAGCTCACATACATAAGCGAAGGCAAACGAAGTCCGGCAGCGATATAGAGAATTTCATGCATCAGAGCCAAGCCTTGGGAACTGGTGGCTGTCACGGTCCTGGCTCCCGCAGCCTGCGCCCCCACGACCGCGCTCATAGCACTGTGCTCGCTTTCCACCTGGATGATTTCCGTTTCCACTTTGCCGTCCGCCTTCATTTTGGCGAAAGTCTCGATGATCGGGGTCTGCGGAGTTATCGGATAAACCGCCATCACGTCCGGTTCCATCTGTCGCAAGGCTTCGGCTGCGGCGGCTCCTCCGGTTAGGGCGTGTATATTTTTATGGGTAGTTTTATAGGATTTTCTTTGCATTTTGTTTTTATTTAGCCCCTTAACACGTTGACGCGTTAATTCTTTAATTCTTTTTCATCGTGATCGCTTTGACCGGGCAGACCGAAGCGCAGACCCCGCATCCTTTACAAAAATCATAATCGAAATCGACGATTTCCTTTTCCTTGAAATTGTCCGGGGTTTTTCCGGTTTCTTCCGCCGTCCTTTTTCTCATCTCAATGCAAGCGTCGGGACAAAACCTCCAATCCCCGGTCTTCGGGGCTTTTTCCATATCGTTTTTGATGATTGCTCCTTCTTCCATATATTAAGTATCGCGAAGCGATTCGATAATTTTTAATTTTTAATTTTAAATTTAAAATTCCCTGTTTACAGGGCATCGTGTCCCGCGTGTATCGCCGCGATGTTTTTCTCCGTCAAATCCTTTCCGAGTTTCGGGGTGAAATATTCCCGAAAAATTTCCACTACCCCGTCCAAGGAAACCGCACCCGTGACCTGCACGAGCTTTCCGACCAGAACGGAATTCGGATTAGGATTCCCAGTGAGCTCCAAAGCGATTCCAGTTGCGTCCACGGCATGGATAGCGCCTTTGAAATCAGGGGCTTTTTTTCTAATCTCCTCTTTGGGATGCTTAGAATTTATGATCAGAAACTCGTTCCTGTCCAAATTTTTCGTCGTATCCTCATTGTCCATCACCGTCTCGTCCATCACCACCACGACGTCCGGATCGACTATCGGCTCCTGCGTTCTTATTTCGTCGTCCGAGATGCGCAAAAACATTTTGGTGGGGGCGCCGCTTCGCTCCGGACCGAAATGCGGGAAAGCCTTCACGAATTTCCCCTCACGCACGGCTGCATGCGCCAAAAGTTCGGAAGCGGTCTTCGCCCCCTGCCCTCCACGGGCGAAAAAAATTATTTCAAATGAATTTTTATTTTTTTCCATATGAAGCAATTGTATCACAAAAAACAGGAAGCGACATCCTAACGGATGACTTTTTCCAATTTTTCCAGAGCCAGAGCCAATTTTGGGGTTTCTATGCAATAAGATATACGCAAATGAGCGTCATATTTTTCCCCGAAGGATACTCCCGGGGTAGTAGCGACTCCGGCTTCTTCCAAAAAATATGTCGCCAAATCGACGGAATTTGCGATCCCCTTTTTTTTCATTATTTCGGCAAAATCAGGGAAAATAAATATTCCACCTTCCGATTTGGTGTGCGGTATTCCGAGTCTCTCCAGCCAACCGTGGACCAGTTCCCGCTGGCCGACGAGATCCGGAAGCGGCTCGCTTTTCAAGGCGACCAAAGCCGCGGCGTCGGAAATCGAAGACGGGCAACCTATGTAATTTTCCAAAAAGCGTCCAACGATGACATTCAGTTCAGGTGGGCAAATAACATAGCCTATCCTCCAGCCCGTCATAGCGTGCGACTTGGATAAGGAATTTATGACTATCACGTCCTCGGAAAAATTCCGCAAACCGAAATCCGGATCGGCGCTGAGCTTCCCGTAACACTCGTCCGAAATAATCGTAATCCCTCTCTGCTTGCAAAGCGCGACTATCTTTTCAAGTTCCGCTTTTTCATACACGACTCCGGTCGGATTATTCGGAGAATTGATTATTATGTAAGATTTTTTCTGATTATGCCTATTGGCGTCGATTGCTTCCTTCAGGGAATCCGCGGTGAGTCGCAAACCTGTCGGCTTCGTATCGATAAGCACCACTTTGGCTCCGCAAGACTCGGCGATTTGCAAAAATGGCGGATAATATGGCCCGGCCATATAAACGATATCCCCTTCGTCCACAAGAGACCAAAAAACCGCTCCTAGAAAAGGCTTCGCCCCGGAAGAAACGGAAATATGTTCCGGCGTCACGCCGTGTATTACTGCCAGCGTCTTTCGAAGTTCCATTGATCCGGTGGCCGGATTGTAATGCGTCTTGTTGTTTTCAATAGCCCTAATGCCAGCCTGTTTTATTTCCTCCGGGGTATCATAAAAAGGCTCTCCGAGGCCCAGGGAAATTATTTCCCTGCCCAAAGCTTCCTGTTCCTTCACTTTCCGCGAAAAAACATAGAGCGGAGATGATGTCAGACAGGAAGATCGGTTTGAAAATTTCATATTCTTATTATTAAAATGTTATAGCTATCATATAAGATCCTACTTCAATGACAAATCTTTTTTGAAAAGTTCTTCATCGAACACGCGTTTTCCCTCAAAAAATTCCATAAGCTTGTCCACGGTTTTTGCCGCATTGCTCAAACACACGGTCGCACCAGGCGACGGAGAGATATGGAATATCATATCTTCGCCGATGATTTCAGCTTCCCCCATCACGAGTTTTCCGGTCTTATTGTCGACCAACTGCGGACGTATTCCGGCTTTCGTTCTTCCTTTTTTAAAATCCGCATATTCCAATGTCGGAACTATCTTTCTGGACAACCCGACGAAAGCCATCGTTCCCGCCAGCGGAACCGCATAGACGAAACTTCTGAGCAAAAATCCGAACAGCAACCTGTCGGTCACGACCCGAAGCAACGCTATAAAAGACTTCGTATCGTTGACCGACGATCTGACAAAATCCCAAAGCGTGGAAAAATTGTTTCTCTCAAGAAAAGGCATGATATTGGCGGTCGGACCGAATCTCGTTTCGTCCTCGTTATGGACATTCGGATCCCCATGGATAGCGGCGAAAGGAAGCTTGCCGGACTGCATCGTATACACCTTTCCATTGAGAACCTTCTTTTGGGAAGTATAATAATTTCCTCCGACAGGCAAAATGGAGAAATCTTTACCATAGCCCATTTTTTTCGCGAACATCAGACTATGGGAGCACATGGCGACGACTATTTTCTCCGCGAAGACGGTTCCCTTGTCGGTCGATATCTCATAACCGCCTTCGACCTTCGAGATCGAAACGACTTTGGTGCCGAGCTTGATTTTGAAATCTTCACGGTTCTTTTCCCCTTTGAGCGCGAAATCCTCGGCCAGCGCCCCGAAATCGACGACGATGCTGTTGTCGGAATACAAAGCTGCGATTTTTTCGTTTTCCTTCCTTCCCAAAACTATGTTAGGTTCTATTTTTCCGATTTCCTCCTTGTATATCTTCTTAAGATCCGGAAATATCTTTTTCAACTCCTCATATCTTTTTTCCAGCTCCGCCACTTCCTTCTCCCCGACAGCCAGCGCCATCTTATGGGATTTGGAGAATATTTTTACCGATCCGCTTTCCGCCGACTTCAGATATGCCAACACTATTTCCGACGCTTCGTTGGTTTTGACGGCTTTCTCGAAAGAATAGTTCGTTTCTATGTCCCCGAAATGCAGAGTCTGGCTGTTGTTTTTCTCGCTTGAATTGATTTGCCCGAGCTTGGCGCATTTTTCAATGAGCACCGCCGACTTGATGTCCGTGTATTTGCTCAGGACGTAAAATATGGAACTTCCCGTTATCCCCCCTCCCAAGACCGCGACTTCGTATTTTTCAATTTTTGATGGCATATTTATAAATATTATCTTAGAACAAAAAAACTGACCCTTGAGGCCAGCTTATTTTTATTTGCAAATTGATCTTCTCAATTACCCGCAAAAATAAACCGACCTCCTAGTCAGACTATCGTCATTATCGTTATTATCTAGCGAAGCGAGAGAATCGAAAACTTGTTTTCGATTCCGAGCGAGCGAAGATAAGTATCTATTATCTTTTCTGAAAACGAAATATTTTTGCATGAATCAAATTTACACCCGCCAGGGCCTCTTGTCAAATTAGCAATTTTAAAGGGCCCTGTGCGTTGCACAGGGCCCTTTTGGAACAATTTTCCAACCTCTCCTTTCAGGCAATGAGGGAAAATCCGTCTCCTTTTTTGGCAAAAGTGAATCCCCTGTTGGAAATCTGCTTTCCGATTTTTTCCAGATCTTTTTCGCAACATGAGATTTCAAAAGAAAAGACCCCGCT
>Ga0076223_147_pt1 | contig 5823 bp, 6 predicted proteins | sample RifGroE2_FD_67847 | JGI IMG/M metagenome (GOLD analysis project Ga0076223, IMG submission 67847) | Parcubacteria (Moranbacteria) bacterium GW2011_GWE2_47_10 | reverse complement strand
ACATATTCGTCGATATACGTGGCGACCGCCCTTCTGGTGACGAGTTACAGGCGGATGACGGATAGGAAATAATTTTTTGAATTTAGGATTTAAAATTAATATAAAAACCATGTTGAATATTTTTAAAAAATCCAAAAAGACGGACGAGGAGAAAAAAAGCGAAGAGGAGGCGTTGAAAAACGTTCCGGGTGCCGAGAATATGGGGATGCTGCAGAAGATCGCCATGAAAAGGGTGATGAAGATGAGCCCCGATGAAAGGAACAAGCTGATGGCCAAGATGCTCGAACCCAAAAACATCCAGAAGAACAAGAAACAGATTTTGGAGATGCTGGACGGGATGGAGAAATCCGGGCAGATGAACAAGCACCAGGTGTTCGAGGCGAAGAAAAGGTTGGGGCTCTTGTAGGAAAAGAATCTTTTTCGGATATGAAAAACCGGCGAACATCTGCGGATGTCGGCCGGTTTTCTTGCTACTGCTTCTTTTTGAGGAGTTTCCTCTTGTTTTTTATCTTGTACATCTCGGCGTCAGCCTGCTCGATAATGCTTTCGATACGGGGATTGGCAATGAGGTCGTGGTCGATGCCGTTGTTCAGCATGAAAAAATATTTTAGGATATTAAAAAACCGGCGACTGAATTCAGTCTCCGGTTTCTTTGTTTCTGTCGATACTGTCAAGCACTTTGCTTCCTGGCGTACATTTCCATGTCCGCCTCTTTTAGCAGTTTTTCAAAGGAGAATTCCGGCGTGAGTACCTCTGTTTTGTATCCGACGGTCGCACCGAACATCACCTTCTTGCCTTCCAGATCAAACTCAAGCGACGCAAGTCTGGATTGGAGCCTCTCCGCGAAGGAGTCGCATGACCGGCTGTTGTCCGCGACGGTTATGGTCACGAACTCGTCCCCTCCGATGCGGGCAGGGATATCGCTTTTCCTGGCGGTGTCGCGAAGGATCTCCGCGACCTTGCTCAATGCCATGTCTCCCGCCGCATGCCCATGCGTGTCATTGATGGTCTTCATTTTAATCAGATCGATGAACGACACGCAGATATATTGGGGCTTGAGCTTGTCGCCGAAATCGACGGATTCGCGCCGTTTGAGGGCGGTCAGTCTTCCTATCTCGGCGTTCACGAAGTTCCGGTTGTAGAGCCCGGTCAGGGGATCAAACATCGCCAGTTTTTCCAGTTCGGCGATCAGATCGTCTTTTTCTTTTAACATTGCTTGCACTTCTTTTTCAGTGTACAGCTTTTGACTCATTGAAGCCTCCTGGTAGATAGTATCGAAATTGTCAAAGGGCTGATTTATCAGAACCTTATATTATACTCCTATTTTACCAAAAAGTCAAGTGTAATCAAGTAGGGAATCCGTAGTATTGCGGGGACGTAATTTTGCTGTTAAAATAGCCATATATTAAGGAAAAATATGGATAAAAATATGGAACAAAAAATCGAGGAACTTCTGGAGCGTGGAATCATCGCCGAGGTTTTTCCGAGCAAGGAGGAATTCAAAAAAAAGCTTCTTAGCGGTGAAAAGATAAGGTTTTACATCGGAGCTGATCCGACAGCCAAGGCGCTCCATCTGGGACATGCCCAAAACCTGATGCTTTTGGAAGATTTCCGAAAACTCGGACACGAAGTCATCTTTCTTATCGGGGATTTCACCGGAATGATCGGGGACCCCACGGAGAAAGCTTCGGCCAGGGTCAAGCAGACCAGGGAGCAGGTGGAAGAAAACTTTAAAGGCTGGCTCAACCAGACAAAGAACGTCCTGTCTTTCGAGGCGCAAGAAAATCCGGTCCAGGTCAAATATAATTCCGAGTGGTTGGGAAAATTGGATTTCGCAGAGGTGCTTGAACTGGCCAGCAACTTCACCGTCCAGCAGATGCTTGAGCGCGACATGTTCGAGAAAAGGATGGAAGAGACCAAGCCCATATATCTTCATGAATTCCTTTACCCTCTGATGCAGGGCTATGACAGCGTGGCGATGGATGTAGATGTGGAGCTTTGCGGAACGGATCAGATCTTCAACGCTTTGGCAGGAAGGACGCTCCTTAAGAAACTTAAAAACAAGGACAAGTTCGTGGTGGCCGCGAATCTTATCGCGGATGAGAAGACCGGAACGTTGATGTCGAAATCGAACGGCACAGGTGTCTTTTTGGATCTTTCCGCTAACGATCTTTTCGGAGCGATCATGTCCCAACCGGACGGAATGATCAAACCGCTCCTGGTCGGATGCACGCGCATATCTTTGGATGAAATCAAAGATTTGATGAAATTGGAAAATCCGCGCGACGCGAAACTTCGATTGGCGGAGGAAATCGTGAAGATTTACCATGGAGAGGACGAGTCGAAAAGCGCTAAAGAGAATTTCATCAACACTTTTTCCAAGAAAGAATTGCCTGATGAGATCGCGGAATTCGAAGTTGAAAAAGCTGAAATAAAACTGGCGGAATTTCTGGTTCTTTCCGGAAACGCCAAGAGCATGGGAGAGGCGCGCAGGAAGATCGAGCAAGGAGGAGTTTCCGTTGATGAGGAAAAGCTTCTCGACCCGCAGACGACGCTGGACGGAAAATTCGACGGAAAGGTTTTTAAAGTTGGGAAATTCGGATTCGCAAAAATAGTTTTTAAAAAATAAATCCATATGGAGGACAAAATCAAGGAAATCAAAAGAAGCGCTTTCGAGGAAATCGCGAACGCGAAGACTTCCGAGGAGCTTTTCGAACTTAAAATCAAATATCTCGGCAGGAAAAGCGAGTTCAATTCCATCCTCAAGGGACTCAAGGATCTTTCCGAGCAGGAAAAGAAAACCATAGGGCAGTTGGCCAATTCCGTCAAAGAGGAAATTTCCGGACTCATCGACGAGACCGAAAGGCTTTTGGTCGTGAAAAGTTTCGATCCGAGTTCTGAAAAGATCGACGTGACGATCCCTGGAAGGAAGATGAAAAAAGGTCATCTGCACCCGCTCACGATCGTGAGGAATGAAATCGAGGATATTTTTTCCGCGATGGGGTTCGAGATCGCCGACGGGCCGGAAGTCGAAACGGAAACTTATAATTTCGACGCGTTGAATATTCCCAAGGATCATCCGGCGCGCGACAAGTGGGACACCTTCTGGGTGAAAGGGGAGAAGGGTCAAGGAGAAAGGACCTTGCTCAGGACGCACACCTCGCCGGTACAAGTGAGATTCATGGAAAAACACAAACCTCCTTTCCGCATCATCTCTCCTGGAAAATGCTTCCGCAACGAGGCGACCGATGCCAGGCACGAACACACCTTCTATCAGTTCGAAGCTTTGGTAGTCGGGGACGACATCAACGTCGGACACTTCAAATTCATAGCCCAGCAATTCTTCTCCAGTTTTTTCAAGAAAGAAATCGACATCCGGGTCAGGCCCAGCTTCTTTCCGTTCACTGAGCCGAGTTTCGAATTCGACATCACCTGCACGGTCTGCGACCAAAAGGGTTGCCCGGTCTGCAAGGGGACGGGCTGGTTGGAAGTGGGAGGAGCCGGAATGGTCAATCAGGAAGTCTTCGTGGCTTCCGGGTATCCGCGCGGGAAATACCAGGGATTCGCTTGGGGCTTCGGTCTGGAAAGGCTCATCATGATAAAGAGCAAGATTGACGACGTCAGACTTTTCCACGGTGGAGATCTCAGGTTTATAAATCAATTTTAAAAAGATAAATATTATAAACGTAATGAAAGCATTAAAAAATCACAGTATTTGGTCTCCAAAAGTAGTGACGATATTTTCAATATTTGGTTTGCCTGTCACCGGTGCTTTTTTGGCAATGATGAATTATAAAAGCATGGGAAAAACAAAAAGAGGCATTATCTTTTTTTTGGAAATTCTTGGAATTGTCGTTGTTTTAAATCATGTTTTTTATTTTTTAAACCAAGATGAAGGATTTAACGGATTTGTAGTGGCGATTATAGCGGTAATTTTTATTTATTTTGATCAGAACAAAATGTATTTTGAATGGAAAAAAATGTATCCTGATGAAAATACGCGTCCATGGTGGTCGGCACTTGGCGCTACAGTTATAGTGGGTATCGTTATAGGAGGTGCTATTTATTTAATTGGATGATTTTATGAAATATTCATACAAATGGCTCAAAGAGCTTTCGGGAACGAAAAAAAGCGCCCAGGAAATTGCGGATCTTTTGACTTTCCATGCGTTCGAAATCGAAGGTATAGAAAAAAATGAGAATGATTTCGACAAAGTCGTCGTGGGACAGATTTTGGAAATCTCCGCCCATCCCAACGCAGACAAACTTCAATTGACGAAGGTCAATGTCGGCAAGGAAGTCTTGGAAATCGTCTGTGGGGCGCGCAATATCAAAGTCGGAGACAAGGTGCCGGTCGCTTTGGTCGGAGCTAAGCTGCCGAACGGATTGGAAATCAAGGAGGCTGAAATCCGCGGAGCGAAATCTTTCGGCATGCTTTGCGCTTTGGACGAATTGGGAATGGGAAGCGATCACAGCGGAATTTTTATTTTGGGAGACGATTTGAAAGTAGGCGTTTCTTTTGCGGAAGCCTTGGAATTGGACGACGCTTCCATCGAAGTCGACGTTCTGGCCAACAGGGCGCATGATGCGCTTTCACACGTCGGCATGGCCAGGGAAATCGCCGCCGTTGAAAAAAGGAAATTGGATTACGATTATGAAGTCCTCGTGCTTGCCAAAAAGAAAACCAAAAAACTCAAGGTCACGATTTCGGATAAATCAATTTGCTCCCGCTATATCGGGGCGGTCTTGGAGAATGTGAAAGTCGGGGATTCGCCGCAGTGGCTACGCAACAGGTTGGAGAAATCCGGAATCAGGGCGATAAACAATGTCGTGGACGCGACCAATTTCGTTATGCTAGAACTCGGGCAACCGCTGCACGCTTTCGACTGCGAAAAGGTAGGGAAAGAAATCGTCGTCAGGAACGCCAAAGAAGGCGAAGAGATAAAAATATTAGACGGTTCCGCAAAAAAACTAAATAAGGAGGATATCGTCATCGCGGACAGGGAAAAGGCGATCGCGTTGGCCGGAGTGATGGGCGGATTCGACAGCGGTGTCACGAATGTGACGACTTCGATAATCCTCGAAGCTGCCAATTTCGACGCGCCTTCCATCAGGAGGACAAGAAGCAGATTGGCTTTGCCGACAGATGCGGCGATCAGGTTCGAAAAGAAAATCGACCCGTCTTTGGCGGAAAAAGCCATGGTCAGGGTAATTGAAATACTCGAGCACATTTCGGGAGGGGAGTTGGAGGGAGTCGTCGATGAATATCCGAAAAAAGCTAAGTACTGGTCCGTGAAATTGGATTTGGATTACGTGGGCAGGCTTTTAGGTGAAGACGTTCCTGTTAAAAGAAGCAAGGAAATCCTTTCGCTTCTTGGAATGAAGGTTAAGGGAAGCGGAAAAATCGTTACCGTTGAAATACCGACTTTCAGACTGGATCTTGAGACCCAGGAGGATCTTATCGAGGAAATCGGAAGGATATACGGATATGAAAAGATAAAAGCTGTTCCGCCTCTTGCGCCGGTGCAATCTCCCGTGATTAACGAAGAAAGATTTTTCGAAAGAAAATTGAAGAACATCCTGGTTGCGGAGGGTTTTTCCGAAGTTTATAATTATTCGTTTTATGGCCGGAAAGACGCCGGTATCGCCGAACTCGCTTCCATCAAGCATGTGGAGTTGGAGAATTCTTTGAATGCCGATCAGAATTTGATGCGGGTGAGCCTCTTCCCGGGGCTTTTGAAAAACGTGCGCGAAAACCTCAAAAACTTCAGGGAATTTTCCATATTCGAAATGGGAAGGGTTTATTGGAGAAACGGCGACATC
>Ga0076223_146_pt1 | contig 5992 bp, 5 predicted proteins | sample RifGroE2_FD_67847 | JGI IMG/M metagenome (GOLD analysis project Ga0076223, IMG submission 67847) | Parcubacteria (Moranbacteria) bacterium GW2011_GWE2_47_10 | reverse complement strand
CTCGTAGCGACCGCCTCTTCGGCGCTCGTATCATCCTTCGCCTGTGTGCTGACGGTGAGGTTTTTCCAAACCCAAAAATGGGCGGCCGTACCGTTGATGCTCATGCTTTCCGTGTTCACGTTTTTCTCAGCCAATAAGCTATCCCTGTTCGCCTACCAGTTTTTTACGGCGCCCGAAGCGCAGACCGACATGTCTTCCTTGCCTCCCTTGGAAGAGCTTCCGTATCTCGGAATAAAACTTTCACGTCCGCTCAAAAACAGGCACTACCGCATCGACGGGCCGGTGCCGTCCATCGAGCTCCACGAGAAAAAGGTTTTTCAAGAATTCGGTTTTCCTTTCGTAGACGCGATACTGGCAGAAAAGGAGTATGACGTCATCCGCGGGAACTGCCAGGTACTGAGGACGCTCACCCATAAAATAGCGGTGACCACCTGGCTTGAAAAGGGAGAACTCATAAACTCATTCATCGCCGCACATGAAGAAATGCACGTGGTCCAAAAATTGGGCGTGATGGAGGCTTATCGGGATATCCGCTCGAGATTCGGCGATCTCGGATATGACATAAGCTTTGTTTATTTTTCCCTGGAGGAACAAGCCAACATAGCCGCCGCGCTCGTTTTTTTGGAAAAAGGTTGGACCCTTCGAGAAATAAGAAGGGACCTGACCCAAGATTCGGAAACGGCCTTGAGAAAACTGGAACTGTTTAAAAGAAAAAATTACCCCCGACAAAAACCCCGCTGCGGAAATTCCGCGACGGGGTTTGTTTTTTCTTCGGAGAAAACTGACCCTGCGGGCTCATTTAATGACCTTCAATTTCTCGTTTTTTTCAGGAAGATTCTCTTTGACCAGCTTCTCGATTTCGCCGCAATTGGAAATTATCTGCCTGAGCGTCCCATTTTCACCATACACGGCCTCCATGAAAAAATCTTGGTAAAACTGGAGACGCTGAAGCGGGTTTTTCGCCTTGGCGCAAATTCCGTCGATCCGCCATTGGAGCTGGCGGAGCGCGGTTTGACTCTCCCTAGGCGCTCCTGAAATGATCCCCTCGATCATCTCAGTCCTTCTCCTCTCGAATTCCTCGGGATCGCTCTCCCAAAGAGCCTTCATTTCCTCATAAGTTTTCATGATAGCCTCCCCTGACAAAAAGAGCTTCGATTATCTATTACAAAAAATTCAGTCCCCGTATTTCCTGATGTAATTGGAAGGGTCTTTCCAAAAAGAAAGCTTCGTCCTTTTTTGTCCGCTTTTGAAATAGCCCGGCAAAACTTTTCCTTCCCATGGACCCGTATAGATGGAAAAATGGAGATGCTCCTCGTCCCACCAACCGTTCTCCGGAGTATTTGCCTTACCCACAACACCGATAGCTTCCCTGATTTCCACCCTATCGCCTTTTTCCTTGAACCTTTCCCCAAGGTGGCCGTAAAGCGAAAAGAAGGCTTTTCCGTTTTTGGGATTTTTGTGCGCTATGATGATTACGTTTCCCCAATTGCCTTTTTCCTTGCTCCCCGGATGCAGCTCGGAATAGACCACCTTCCCCCTTCCGGCGGAATAAACTTTCGTCCCTCCTCTTCGCAAAACGTCCTCGCCGAGATGCACGCCCCAATCGGTTCCCGCATAAACGCCGCGCTCGCCGAAATCCAAAGCGTCGACCGCGTAACCCTTTAGAGGGAAATCCAATTTGGGAGTATGGCGGTATGCCATAAAATCATTACGTCTTAAACGAGTATTTTTAGCAGAAATGAAACATTGTCTCCGGCTTCTATCTTTTCACTTTTACGCACCGCGGCTTTGAGCGGAAGAAGATAGGCGCCCTCCTTGCTGTCGGGAAAAATCGAAGTCCTCCAAGTCGTCTTACCGATCGTGACTTCCACCGGAAGCGAACCGAAACCCCTTTCCATGCCGGCGAAAAAATTCCGAAGATCCCTCGATTTCCCCTTGGGGAGCATGACAAAATGCCAAGAGGATTTGCCACCCGTATATAGCCACACTTTTCCTTTCAATTTTATTTCGAACGCGTCCATATTTCAGGATTTGAGCAATTCCAATTTTTCCTCCCTCGACAGTTTCTTGGTGTCCGCTTGGAATTTCGCGGCCCTGAGCCTTTTCAGGAAATCCCCGATTCCGGCAACATTGTCCATCTCTTTTATTATCGCCCTGATCGCCAGGCTCGGATCGGAATCCTTCGCGTAATAATCGATAAGAAGATTCTCAACCGCCACTTTAGCCTCAGCCAGGTCTTCTCCCACGCTGATTTTGTAGCCGAGCCCGAGCATCTGGTCGCGCAATTGTTCCGTTTCCGAAACTTTCTGCCCGAACACGGCAACCGTATCCTCGACCAACTTTTTCAATTCGGCGATCTTGGCTGGAAAATTTTCAACCTCTTCGAAAAGCTCTTCGGCCTTACCGGAATATTTTCCGATTTCCGAAACAAGCGCCTCGAATTTCACCAAAAGAGACTTGTCTGCGAGCGCTTGTCGCGCTTGATCAAGCAAACTTTCAAGCATCCGCAGGTACAGGTCCGCCTCATAAAGACGCTGGCCGACTTTGGGCTTCATCCAGACCGGAAAATCGGAAACCTCCAAATCGGCTTCTTGTTTTCTTTTCAGAAGTTTTCCGAGACTTTCGCTTCCGCTTTCCAGTGAAGCGGTCAATGCATCTTTCAATTCCCGGATGCGTCGCCTTTCATCCAGGATACTTTTTACCTTCCGGGTGACCAAATATCCGATTCCGGAAATGAAGCCGATCAGGAGCAAGGCTCCGGCGGCTGTAAGCAAGGTGCTTTTCAGCCTGTCCGCCTTTTCCTTTTCGAGCCTCTGCTTTTCAAGCAAAGCCTCGTGCTCCCTCTTCGCCTCCTGGGCGCGCCGCATCCTTTCTTCCGCGGTGAGCACCTTGGGAGGAGCAGGCGCCACGATTTCCATCATAGCGTCCAATCCTTTTTCGATGCCGCCGGCGAAATCCCCTTTCTTGAAAGCCGGCGTGATGATTTGGTCGATGATGCGCCCTGCGATCAAGTCGGTAAGTTCCCCTTCGAGACCATAGCCGACTTCGATCCTTACCTTGCGCTCCGCTTTCGCGACGAGCAGCAGGACTCCGTTGTCCTTGCCTTGCTGGCCGATGCGCCATTTTTCGAACAGGTGCACCGCATAACCTTCGACATCCTCGCCTCCCATGTCCGCCACGATGGCGACCGCGAACTGGCTGGACGTCCTTTTGTCGAATTCGCGCAGTTTCTTTTCGATGCGTTCCTTCGTCGCCGGATCCAGCATTTCCACGTAATCGTTCACCATGCGTCCCTGGTGCGCCGGGTAGCCGGCCGCGGACGCGACCGCCATGCCCAAAACGAAAACCAGCGTGACCAATGTCGCCAACACCTTTTTCATATTCCTCTCCTCTCGCAATGTGTTGCCGTTTAAAAAACACCCGGATAATTCCTGGATCGCTTTCGACCTCCTTTATATTCAACCAAGTTTTCAATGTGCTCCCTGCAACGTTTGCAGACAGTTAACTATAACGAAAAAAGACGAGAAAGTCAAGATTTCCCGCCCCGGATTAAAAATCCCAAATAATTTCGGCCCAAGACTTGAAAATGGTTTTAATTGTCCGAAATTCCTTTTATTTCCGGCAATCCCCGGGCTGTCCTATTTTCTTCTCTACGAAATAATCCAGGATCTTCTCGAAAACCATGAAAAGGATGAAGATAAGGACCAAAATGGCGACGAACTTGTTCAGTTTATGGGTTATGGACAGCGCGGTGTAGCCGAAAAAATGCCCGAGTGAAAGGAAAATCGCCACCCAAAGAAGCGACGCCTTGGCTTGGACGCGCAGAAAATGCCAGAATTCTATTTTCAGAAATCCCAAGACCAAAATCGTGGAATGGTTGAGGCCATAGAGGAATTTTGAAATGAAGACCAATTTGAACGGATTGCATTCGATCGTCGGGAAAGCCTTTTTCACCCTCCTCTCGACGAATTTCATGAAACGTTGCTGGGGATATTTTGCCTGGATCAATCTGCCAGCCCAATACCACAGGATGTCGCCGAACAGGACTCCGGCATATGACACCCAGAAAACGTCGAAAAGATCAAAAGCTCCGAGATGGGAAAGGACCCCGGCGGCCAACATGAAAAGCTCCCCCTCAAAAATGAGGGAGAAAAACAATATGGCGTAGCCCGTGTACCTGTGCGCCTCGACGAGCGATATGAATAAATTGACTGTTTCCATTTTATGTTGCGGTTATTTGCCGGCGGATTTCAGGTCGATCAGCATCAATTGGATCCTGCGATTGCCGTTCCATTCGTCCTTTTGCAGATTGAAGGCGGCGTCTATCAAATCCCCTCTTCTTATATGTGCGAATTCCTTGGCCAGATAAAAACCGACGGCCTCGAGAATTTTGGGACTGCCCTGGGCTTTCAACGAGAATTTCAGATGCTTCTCCCCGTTGCCTATGGTCCTCAGGTTCTCCACGGAAAGGCCGCGCATCACGAAGACCGGCTCAGGGTTGCCTTCCCCAAACGGCTTGCATTTCTCCAACCCCTCCGCCAAAGAGAAATCCAGCTCCTCGGCGGAAACTTCCGCATCTATCAGAAGTTCCGGCGAAATGTCCTTGCCTTCGAGCTCCTTTTCTATCTGGGCGTTCAATTTTTCATAAAACGCCTCGAGCTTGCCGTTCTCGATCGAAATTCCTGCGGCCTGGGAATGTCCGCCGAACTTGATCAGCAATTCCTGGCACTTCTCGATCGCTTCTATGATGTTGACCTGCGGAATTGAACGGAAGGATCCTTTGCTTTCCGTCTCGCCTTTTTGCAAAACGGCTGTCGGCTTGTTGAACTGCTGGACTATCTTGCCGGCGACCAGCCCGACGACCCCGATCGGGAAATTCTCACCGACCGCGAAAATAAGTTTCTTGTCCTTGAACATGTTCTCCGCCAAAACCTTCACTTCGTTCGTGACGGTTTCGGTTATCTTTTGCCTGCTGGAATTGTTGTCTTCCAATTCCAGCGCGTAGGCCCTCGACTTCGCGACATCCCCTTCGACCAAAAGATCATAAGCGAGATTGGCATGGTTGATCCTGCCGGCCGCGTTGATGCGCGGGGCGATATGGTAACCGATGTTGCGCGTGCTGGGCAGGTTATTCTCGTCGATATTTAGCCTGGCCACGGAAAAAAGCTGCTGGAAACCGGTCCTTTTCGTTTTGGACAAAACCAAAAGCCCATATTTCACGAAAATCCTGTTTTCCCCGACCAGCGGAACGCAGTCAGCCACCGTGCCGACGGCCACCAGATCCAGCAACCATTTGGTATGGTCTTTTTTCTCCGGCAACAACCTTTCAAAAAGAGCCTGCGCCAATTTGAAAGCCACGCCCACCCCCGCCAATTCCAAAAAGGGATATCCGCATCCTTCGATTCTCGGATTTATGATCGCCAGGGCCTTGGGCAAAACTTCAGGCACATGGTGATGGTCGGTGATGATCACGTCCACTCCCAACTCCTGAGCCTTTTCCACCTCCTTGATGCCGGTGATCCCGCAGTCGACGGTGACAATCAATTTGATTCCCTTTTCCGCGAGCTTGGCGACCGCCTTTCCGTTCAGACCGTAGCCTTCGCTTTTCTTGTCAGGAATGTACACGCTCACAGCTATCCCGATCTGCTCCAGCGTTTCTTTGAGGATGACGGAGGAAGTTATGCCGTCCGCATCGTAGTCGCCGAATATCACGACTTTTTCCCCCTCATTGCAGGCCTTCCTTATTCTCTCCACGGCCTTTTCCATATCGGAAAAAAGGAAGGGGTCATGGTTGTTTTTTTCGTAATCCGAATCCAAAAACGCCCTGATTTCTTCTCCCCCTTCGATGCCGCGCCCGGCCAAGAGCCTGACCAGCACCGCGGGCAGATCCGAACCATGGGAAATATCCGTGTTTATTTTTTCTTTTATTTTCCAATTCATTTCTTTATTTCATATATTCATAAATTTTCGTTCCTGAACTTTGCGTGTTTGC
>Ga0076223_159_pt1 | contig 6387 bp, 14 predicted proteins | sample RifGroE2_FD_67847 | JGI IMG/M metagenome (GOLD analysis project Ga0076223, IMG submission 67847) | Parcubacteria (Moranbacteria) bacterium GW2011_GWE2_47_10 | reverse complement strand
GATGACATTATTTACTACGAAAAAGAGGAGTTGAAACATGCTTAAGCACACGCAAGGCGAATGGGCGCTGAGCAATCCGGTTATTGATTGCGTCAGAGATATGAATTATTTTTATATTAAAGCCGGAAAGGGCTTTTACACCTTTGAAAATAAGGATTACGACGGCATAACATCGGGCTTTGAGGTTCGCGGCCATTTGCAGCGTGGCGATGCTGTTTTGCTGGCAAACGCGAAGAAGATGTATGATTTGCTGACTCAGGTTTCTGAAATTATGAACCAAAGGCAATTAGACGAAGTCATGGAGTTGGTGCCGAAACTACTCGCAGAAATGGAGACCCAAGCCCTTGAAAAACCTGAATAAAGTCTTGAATATTCTGGCCGGTTGTGCTATGCTGCAAATTCACGATTGTTTTGAGGTTCTGAGCATTAAGAGCTGCGACGAGTGCCCGAAAGTGCTTGAATGCCCTACGAAATGGGCGCTTGATGAGGCTGCGAAAATACAGGAGAAAAAATAGTGAGCGCTATTGATTATTTGTGTTGCAAAAAATGTCACGGTAAAATATTTTACGACGAACACGGCGATTTGTCGGACAGATTAGACGACTATTTTGAGGGCAAGCAAATCCTTTGCCCGGATTGCGTAGAATTGGCAGAGTCGGTAATCGACGATCTGCATAAAGCACTTGAAATTATCTCGGTGTTGTCTTACGACAATAGGGCAACATTAGAACATGCAAGAAAAGCCGCTGATTCGGCGCTAGACAAGGCGGAGAAAAAGTTAAAAAATGGACAAAATTAAAGTAAAGCTACTCAGCGTCACGCCCGAAAGCGTTGTTAACACAGCAATAGCGCAACCATACGACTCAGAACCATCGTTTGAGCTGACGCGAAAAGTAATCGGCGTAAAAAAACATTTGTCTTGCGCCGAGCATGTGGTCATGAATTGGCACATTGAAGGCACAAGCCGCGCCGAGTTGCAAGAACACATGCGACACCGCATAGCAAGCCCAACTGTTAAATCAACAAGGTTTGCGCTTGGTAAGACGATGATGGAAATAAATCTTGATAACATTTTCTTTACGCCAGATTATTCTGATTTACCCGCAGATGTTGCCGCTGAATACGTGGCCGCCAAGAACTTTCTTGAGTTGCAGGCATTTAATTGCATAAGAAAGCTGCGCGAGAAGGGCGTATCAAACGACCTGTTGAAGTATCTGCTGCCAGAATCGACAAGAACGGCTTTTTCATGGTCAATCAACCTGCGCTCATTTCTGAATTTTATCGAACTGCGAACCGACAAACGCGCACTTGAAGAGATTCGCCATGTTGCGGAGCTGATGCTTTGCGAGATCAGAGAAAATCTGGCGGCAAAGTATGTTGATGTTTTGCTTTGTGATTACTTTGCTGCTGAAAACAATCAATAAGGCTAATTGCAGCCCCGTGGTGATGATTGGATTAACCCTTTAATGTGTTTGTATGGTCGGGTATTAAAAAACGAAATAGGGGGTATTTATGACTTTAACTTGGATTATGTATGTTGGTGATTTGGTTTCGTCTTGCGCTGCTGTTTTGCAAATCTGCATGGTTTTGGGTTTAGTGGCAATGATTACTTTTTTTGCAATGATTGTGCTGGACGATTACCCAAAAGAAAGCGAAACGCAATTTAGAGCAAAATCGGCAAAAACTGCGCTTGTTGTATTTTTAACTTGCATTACCCTTGCGGCCCTGATGCCAAGCAAAGAAACCGTAAGGGTTGCGCAAATCGAATACCTCGCAACATCAACGCCAGTATCAAAAGTGGTCTATCGCGTCGCAAAGTGGCTTGATGCTGCTATTTTGCCGACTTACGCAGAAAAGGAGTAACTATGTTCGCAGAAACTTACAACGAATTTCTCGAAGTAGCACAGAAACAGGTCAATAAAGGAGTTTACGGCGCAATGAGCGCGGCAAAACAGCGGCTTGAGTTCATGCTGAACGCTCAGTATGACGAAAAGAAAGTGCTTGCCGACTGGGATAAAACGGTTAAAGACCACGCGCCGACAACGCCAGATTTGCCGGGCATTGATGTGCCGTTGGTGCATGTTGAGGAGGATAACTGATGGAAGGAAAAGAAGCGGCATTTAATCTATTTTTGGTAATATTAGCGATTGCGCTTATCGGTTATTCGCTAATATGGGTTGACAAAGGCGAACAAAATGTTTGGGTTGAGGCAGAGCAACAAGGCTTCGCAACAAAAATACAATCATCAAGCGGCGAAGTCTGGCGGTGGAAAACAATCGAAGAATTGCAAAAAGTCAAGGGTGAGGCAAAATGAAAGTCTACAAAGTAACGCCCGGCAAAGATTTAAACCCATGCACCGAAAAAGACCCCGCCGCCGCGCTGGTTTGGCTTGAAGAATCCGAGCCGGGCGATGTAATCACGATTGAGGTAAAAGAAATGAGCCTTGCTGATTATGAAGCGTTGCCGGAATACATGGGGCCGTAATGCAAACAAGAATAACCAGAAACTAACAGGTTATGATGTTTTGAGTAGAACAATTTATCAATCAAGGGGTAGAATATGAAAAAATGGTATCAGTTTACGACTTCAACGGGTGATGTTTGGCGCGTGTCGACAATGATTATTGCAAAAGACAGGGCTGTTTACTACGCAAAGAAAAAAAACATTGACATTGAAGGTAGCTTGCAAAATGACACGATCCCGTTTTTTGAGGAAGATGATTTTGAAATTGAAGATTGGGCGCGCAATAACATGAACTGGTCAGATGTTGAGAACCACGCCGAAAAGTTGGTAGACAAAGGCCCTGACATGCAAGAAGAATGGGTTAATCCAGAAGAAACAGAAATAACCGATTAAAAAAGAGCCGGGGCACAAAACCCCGGCCTTTTTATCTTCTGTAAACCAACGCGCCAACAATGATTGCAAACAACACATTCTTAGCTTTATCTTTGCGCCTTAACCGCCTCAATGATTTCTTGGCACTCTTCAACAAGCCTGATTGCTCTGTCAGCATCTTTTGCTGATTCGCCAAGCTGAGTATAAACGTGTTTGATTCGTTCTCTGCTTTTACTAAGTTGGATCGTGACACTTGCAATTCCTTTTCCGTGGCTTGCAATGTCTGTTTGTAACTGTCGAGATTCAGACGCAATAGCGTTATTAAGTCTTTCAATTCCTGCAAGTTCCTGCTCAAGCTGTCCACTTGCGCCACGGTAATAGTATATGATTCCTGCGCAAATAGCGGCGACGAGCACAAGAGCAACGATAACGCCAAGCAAACCAGGGTTAGTTTTTTCATTCACTTGCGGCCTCTGTTTCGACGATTGCCGCCGCCGCGCCGTTGTATGAACGCACGTTGAGCCATTTATCGACAACGCGCATGGTTGAACTGGAAGCCGCTGAAAGTATGGCAAACAGCTCATAATTAAACTTTTCCGGGTTGTTAACGGCTGTCCATACCGAAATAAACACAAACAGCGAATATCCGACAAATGCCAGTAGTTTTGTGCTGCTCAAAATGCCATCGTTGCCCAAAAACATACCAAAAATTGATTTAAAAAACGCTCGCATATAATCTCCTATAAATAGTAATCGTGCCAGCAATGACCGCATTTAAAACGGCCTTCGCCCATATCCCAAAGCAGCGGTTCGCCGCAAGTTTCGTTGCCGCAATGCCATTCTTTGCCTCGCTTAAATGCTATTGGTGCCTTTCTTCGCTCGTTAAAAATGATTGGTGTTACCGGTTCTTCATCGTAAATCTGTGTAATCTTCTCTGCTCTTCGTTCATCTTTCTTTTTTCGGCTCACGGACAAGCCACCTTTCGCCCTGATTTTTTTAAAGTCTATCACATTGCGGCAACTATTTCAAGCGTAAAGCCCGCTGGCGCAAAATATAACAGCTTTTCAAGCGTAACTTTGCTGGCGGTTATATCCATTTCGCCATCTTTGTTTATGTCTGCAAATGTTTTGCCTACGAGTATGCAGCCAGTGCTGTCTGATTTGCCGCTGCGCGGGTTTTTGCTTGCCATGTAGTTTCCGATGTGCAGCAAAATTAAATCTCTGCCATTAACGTCTTGAACATGAAAGTGATTACCGTATCGCGCTGAATTGCGCGGCAAAACCTTGTAAGTGCCTGCCGGTATGCAGCTTATGCGCTTTTTATTGTTTTCCCATGCCGGTTCCAGCGTTACAAACTCGAAAACTTTTGCAGTGCAATCGTAAAGCGTTGCCCTGCCGAGCGTTTGTTTACCGTCGTCCGAGATACGTTTGATTACAAGTTTTTTCATGTTAATTCCCTCCAAGTCATTGAGGCTTCTGCATCAACGCCAGTGCTGCCGTTAATAGGTCTGAGACACAATACCATCGTGTCGGGTGTGCCGTCTATTTTTGAGCCTAGCAAAATTGCATTATTAAGCGCCGATGCAGAACTACCCGCCGCGCCCGCTTGCTGGCCGCCTGATTCCGTAAACCCGCCCGTAATATCGTAGCCGCCGGTTATCGTGTTCGCAAGCGCCCCTTGTGCTATCTGCACCGCCGAAAACGGCTGGTCTACGTATGCAAATGTTCCCGCAACCGTTGGATTGATTTTTAATACCCATTCGCATTGATTGGTTGGTGTTTGTATCTGAATTGCGAGGTTAACCATTTTTATTGCAGCATCAAGATAGCCGCCTTTTAATCTTATGCCAAGTAGTGCGTAAAGCGTGTTTTCAACGTTTGCGTCAATGTGCGTTCCTTCGGTCGATTTATAGTGTAAAGCGCCAGTATCTTCCCTGCCGCCTTCGGACATTACGCTTGAACAAATATGATCTAAGTATCCCGCCGCCGTGCCATCTGTCTGAATATCGTATCTAACGGGCAAGTTAGGCGTTGACATGTATGCAGACTGAAACGCCGGGTCGTTTGCGTGATTAAAATAGTGCGTATAAACAATCATGCCATTAAGCATAAATCCACATCTAACGCGGCCAATAGAAAGCCATTCAAAGTCTATAACGCCGATATGACCAGCATTATTATTTAGCGTTAAGCCGCTAGGGTTGCTCTCGTCGCCGCTACCGTCGAGAGTATCAACATTCCAGTTAGCCTGAGCTACATGTTCAGTCACAACGCCGTTCTTGGCAATATTCCACGAAAGCGCCTCGTTTGTTTCGTAAAATATGCCGTTGTTTGGTGTTAGAAAGTTTACACCGATACCATCAAACAGGCCGCAACGCTTGATTAATCCGGCTTCTTGCTCGTTGTAAAAAGTAAAATAAGCTAATTGCCCTTTGCCCGGCGCATAATTAAATCGCATTTTTGTTTGCCTGATTGCAAAGTCGCCTGCCGTAGCCGTTACTGCAAGTCGCGTTAATGCGTTGGTCGCGCTGTGTGTGCTTGTTGCGTTACCACCTAGTAATTCATCCCAAAACAACTCTTGCTTATCGTGTAATTGTTTGCTATCAAAAAGCGTGATCGGATTACTGACCCTGAGTCGCGAAAAAGCGTCTATTGCAGGAGTGTCGCCGTATTCGTTAATAGATACTTTAAAGTTGCCGTTGCGAGTGGCCTTGAAATTAACAAATAAATCATCAGGATTTTGCCCGGTTAAAACAGCCTTTACAAGCTCTGCATCGTCATCAGCCACAATCATATCTTGTATTCGGTGACTGCTTGGCTTGCCGCGTGTTTTGCGCAAAAGCGTTTCAATATTAAACGCTGTTTGTGGCGTTGCGCCGTTGGTGTAGCTCACCCTGAAATACCGGCGTTGAGGCTGAAAAGAAAATGTTTTTTCTATGCCCGCTTTAATCGTGAATCTATCGCCGCAATTCGGCGCAAACGTGGTGCCGTTGTTGCTATAGTCAACGCATAAGCCGTCAACCGCGCTATCAACGTCTGAGTAAACGGCAACGCTAATTTCGGCATAATCAAGCGATTCTTTAACCGTGCCGATAAATGCTTCGCCAGCATCTAGCAGCGTTGTTGAAGTGTTGCCGGCATCAACCTCTGAGCGCATTACCGTATGAAGTTGGCCTAACTCGTTTATTTTGGCTTGATTCCCGCTTGTCGGGTCAGTCAGCGATGTAGTGCCTGCGCCGTTATTCAAATCTTGATACTTTGCAACTTGGCTTGTGCCTGCAAGCGTTCTCAGAAAGGTTATTTCATCTTCGCCGGGGTGAGTGATAAACCTGCCGCCCGGCCTGATTCTAACGCCCTCATCGGTTGATTCCGGTATGCCCTGCTTCTGTCGTTGCAGATAAATATCGACATTGCCATTGTTTATATAATCCGAGTAACCAGATGCAAGCCGCGTCCACATTGTTGTAACATCGAACAAATGAACGGTCTGCGTGTTTTTTATGCTTGTCATGGGCTGCTCCTGTTTACTGCTGATTTATTATAACACGAAGTG
>Ga0076223_107_pt2 | contig 6590 bp, 7 predicted proteins | sample RifGroE2_FD_67847 | JGI IMG/M metagenome (GOLD analysis project Ga0076223, IMG submission 67847) | Parcubacteria (Moranbacteria) bacterium GW2011_GWE2_47_10 | reverse complement strand
GAAGGAGCGGAAAAAGTCGGAGGTATCGCTTGGAAAAAACTCCATCAGGTCAAGGAGAAAGTCGGGTTCATCGTCTGAGAAAAATAAGAAAAGAACCGCCAAGGCGGTTCTTTTTTCGTGTGCTATAATGGAAATATAACACAAACATTTTATGAGAAAAAAATTCAAGAAGGCGATGACTTTCTGCTACAGCAAGACCAAGGACTGCGTGGAGATAATCTTCCAGAGCCCTGCCAGCAACCAGCTCCGTCTGCAAAAAGAACAGGCCGCGCGGTTCAGGTCATACAGCCAACTCAAAAGGTATCAGAAATATGTCAGGAAGGTCGCGCTGAGGTTTTTTATGGGAGTGGCTTTGCTTTTCGTCGGAATCCTGATGGGGCCGGCCATTTTCGAGCCGGAAAGAAGTGCGGACATATATATTCCGAGCGGTAAAGGGGACATACTGATCAGCAACGTTTCCAAAAATCAAGCCTCGGTCGTTTTTAAAACTCTGGATGCGGCGGATGAAAACAAACCGTTGGCGACGACCGCGGTGGTCGAAGCGTACTTGGATCCGCAATATAAAACCCTTTTCAAATCTTCGGATCCGCAGGATTATGCGGTGACGCACATCGTGCCCCTCTACGGATTGCAGGAAGGACAGCTTTATTATCTGCGCATCAAGGCTTCCGAATCGAAGAGCATGGAAAACTCGAAGGATATCGGTCTTTGGGGAGGAAGCGATCCGATCGTCGTTTATGCGAGCGGCGAAACGGTCCCGACTTGCGTCGCCCAGACCCAAAGTACGGCCGATGGCGCCGAAGGCTCGCAAACGGCGGAGCTTGCGGATTCCGTAAGCAGCGGGGAGGTTTCGGTCGCCCCTTCATCGGAAAACAACACTCCGAAGAGCGCACCGGTTTCCGGCCAAACCAAGGAGTCCTTGCGTATCATGGGGGTCCAAAACGAAAGTTATCTGCATGGCCGCGACAAGGTGCAGACCATAATCTCTTGGGAAACGAACAATCCGTCCAGTTCCATTTTGATATACAGGAACGACAAGGACGGAAAGGAAGAAGAGTTGAAAGTAAGCGAGGAAATGAAAAAGGAGCACGCAGCCGTGCTGACCACTTTGAAACCAGGAGAGGTCTATTATTTCAAAGTTAAATCCGAGAGTGCCAGCGGGGAGTCCGTGTCATCCAGTGAATATTCGTTGCGCACCCCCAGGGCCAGGGACACTATCTTGGAGATGGTGGGGAACAACTTCAAATCATTGATGGATCAGATCGGCCTGTAGCGCAGGAACCGGAAAACCGTTGGCAAGGTTTTTCCGTTTGTGATAATATAAAAGCGTTTCAGAATACAAAATAATGTCGGAAGATAAAAAAGAAATAATCATAGCGGAGGACGATAAGCAGATAAGGGAACTTTATGCGACGGCTTTTTTGATGGAAGGATTCCATGTGGTGGAAGCCGGCAATGGCAAGGAGGTTTTGAATTATCTCAAAGATAATCGCGGTAAAATAAAGGCCATTCTTCTGGATATCGTTCTGCCGAAAGTGGACGGATTCGAGGTTTTGGAAAAAATGGGCAAGGACGAGGAATACAAAAAAATACCCGTCTATGTCATAACCAATTTGGAAAACGACAACGACAAGAGGACGGCCTTGGGGTTGGGCGCGAAGGAGTATTTCAAGAAGGTGGATTGGACCCCGAAGAGGTTGGCTGAGAAGATCAAGGGATTGTGCGGCGAATGATGCGGATTTTCATGATAAGAAGAATGTTTCTGCAGACATAAAAAGCCGGCCCATCGGGCCGGCTTTTTGATCGCGTGTTTTTGTTTATCCGCGGATAAGTTTCAGAAGTTCGTCCCTTTTTTCCTCCATGATTCCTTGGGATTTGGCTTCGACATTGAGGCGGATGAGCGGTTCGGTGTTGGAAGCTCGTACGTTGAATCTCCAGCTCTGGGAAGCGTCTTGGTTGTCGATGAAATCCAACGAGATGCCGTCCTGGTCGTCTATCGAAGTCGCGTTTTCAATATAAGCTTTCTTTATTTTCGAGACGACGCTCGGAACGTCGGCTACCTCGTTGTTGATTTCTCCGCTCACGAAATATTTGTCCCAGAAGAGTTCCTGCATTATTTCGGAAAAAGGTCGGTTCTCTCTCGAGAGGAATTCCAGAACCATGACGAATGGGATCATTCCGCAGTCGCAATAGAAATAATCGCGGAAGTAGTAATGTGCGCTCATTTCTCCGCCGAAGACCGTGTCTTCCCGGCGCATCCTTTCCTTGATGAAGGAATGCCCGGCTTTGGTGGATATCGCTTGTCCGCCTTTTTCCTCGACCATCTCGTCGATAGCCCAGGAAAGGCGGGTGTCACGGATGACTTTTTCTCCGCTCTTTTTTTCCAAAAATATCTTGGAGAGGAGCGCGGTGATGAAATAGCCTTCGACGAACTGTCCTTTTTCCGTGAAAAAGAAGCATCTGTCGGCGTCCGCGTCCCAAGCCACTCCCAAATCGGCTCCGTGTTCCACGACCAATTTGGAGATTTCCTCGCGGTTTTGGGGAATGAGGGGATCGGGTCTTCCTTTGGGGAAATTGCCATCAGATTCCCAGTTGAGTTTGATAAGTTCGATCCCGGTGCCTTCGAGGATCTGGTCGACGACGGCGCCGCCCACTCCGAAGTTCGGATTGGCCACTACTTTGAAAGGTTTTATTTTGGAAAAATCCGCGAAGGATCTGACTTTGGCGACGTAGTCATCGGTAATGTCCTTTCTTTCCACCAATACCTGATTAGCTTCTCCTTCCAACACCGAAGGATCCAATTCCATGGCCATGGCCGCATCCCGGATGTCGAAAAGACCGCTGTCGCCGGAAATCGGTTTGGACTGCTCGCGTACGATTTTCATCCCGTTGTATTCTTTCGGGTTGTGCGAGGCGGTGACGGTGAGGCCCCCTGCATATCCGTAGTTGGCGACCGCGAAGTAGAGCATGTCGGTGGAGATATCGCCGACGTCGATGACTTTGACTCCCTTGTCGGCAATGGCTTTGACGGCCGCTTTTTTGAGCGACGGGGAGGAAAGGCGCACGTCGCAACCGACCACGAGTTCGGAAGGTTTCAAATAATCGCAAAGGGCCGCGGCGATTTTATACGCTCCGATCTCGTCGATTTCCTGGGGATAGAGTCCTCTGATGTCATAAGCCTTGAAGATTTCATATTTCATATGAAAAATTTTAAATTTTTAATTTTAAATTTTGAATAAAATCACAATGATTAAATTTCTTAATCATTTGAAAATTGAATCATTCATTTAAAATTTTAAATTTATACTTTAAAATTTAAATCTATATATGCTTTGGATAACGCTATCTTATCCTATTTTTATCATATCTTCAAGCTATATATCAAGCCTATTCCAGATGTACGCTGCGGTTGAGGTTGCTGATTTCTTCCGCTAAAAGGGGATGGTTTTCCAATCGGGGATCTTCGGCTATGATCGCCTCGGCGTATTTTTTGGAGATTTCGATGAGGCGCACGTTGGCGATGTTTTCCATGGCGATGTCGGGCAGGCCAGATTGCCGCGTTCCGAGGAATTGTCCCGGTCCGCGCAGCTCCAAATCCTTTTGGGCGATGTCGAAGCCGCTGTTGCTTTTTTCCAGGGCGCCGAGTCTGGATTTGGTTTTTACTGTCGAGCTTTGGGTGAACAGGAAGCAATATGATTGGTGTTCGCCTCTGCCAACGCGCCCCCGGAACTGATGCAGTTGGGAAAGTCCGAAGCGTTCGGCGTCCTCGATGATGATGACCGTGGCATTGGGGACGTCGATGCCGACCTCCACGACCGAAGTCGCCACCAGGATGTCGAATTTCTTGTTCTTGAAATCGTCCATCACTTTTTCCTTTTCGGAGGATTTCAGTTTTCCATGAAGAAGGCCCAAGGAAAGATCCGGAAAAATATTTTCCGAAAGCCTTTTGTGTTCCGCGGTCGCGGCCTTGAGTTCGGAAAGGGCTTTTGACTCTTCCACGAGAGGAAAGATGACAAAGGCTTGCCGGCCGCTTTTTATTTGTGACCTGATGAATTCGTACGCTTTCTCCCTTTGTTTTTCGCTGATTATTTTTGTTTCGATCGGTTTACGGTTTTTGGGCATTTCGTCGAGTACGGAGATATCCAGGTTGCCGAAAAAAGCCAGTGACAAAGTCCTAGGAATCGGGGTGGCGGTCATGCTTAATAAATGGGGGATTTTTCCCTTGAGGCCGTCATTGATGGTTTTTATTTCCTGTTGCAGGTATGCCCTCTGCATAACCCCGAAACGGTGCTGCTCGTCGACGATCACCAATGCCAGGTTCTTGAAACGGACATCCTTTTGGATGATGGCGTGGGTGCCGATTATCAAATGAATCTCGCCTTTATTTAGAAATTCCAATAACTCGCCCCTTTTTATTTTTGAAATTTTGTCATTGGAAATTGATTTGAAATTTGAATTTGTTATTTGATATGAGTTCGTCAATAATCCTATATTTATGTTTTGGCTCGAAAATAATTTGCTTATCGACTCGAAGTGTTGGCGCGCCAGAACTTCGGTCGGGGCCATGAGGGAAACTTGGAAACCGGCTCTGATTGTGGAAAGGGCGGAAAGGGCGGCGACCAAGGTTTTGCCGGAGCCGACGTCGCCGTTGAGAAGCCGGTTCATGGGCATGGACTTTCCGAGGTCCTGGAAAATTTGCGCGGCCGCCTTTTTCTGCGCGCCGGTGAGCTCGAAGGGGAGGTTTCCAGGTGCTTCTGATTTTGAGCGAGGCGATCTGGAGTGCGAGCATTTCCTGGAAGGCGAATCTTTTCTGGGCGAGGACATATTCCTGCCGGCTCTGGGGGAAGTGGATATATTTCAAAGCGGACGAAAGGGCGGGGAGATGGAGCTCATCCAAGATTTTTTCAGGTATCGGGTCTTTGATTTTTTTGGCCAAACGCAAAAGCCCCTGGATCTGCCAGCGCAGCCATTTCGAAGTGACACCTTCCGTTTCGGGATAGACTGGAACGAGTCCGGCGGTGTTGGTGGGCTCCCGGGTGGCGTTTTCCCAGGCGGGGCTGGAAAAAAACGGACCGTTTTTATCCAGCGAAACCTTGCCACTGAGCCTTACCATCTTTCCTTGGGGAAGCGAATTGGTGATGAACGGCTGGTTGAACCAGACGGCGCGGACGAAACCGGTCCCGTCTTTGACGAAAACCTCAGCGATGCGCATCTTTTTTTTCCAGGTCCTGATCTGCCGGCTGGCGGCGACTTCCCCTTCGACGGTGGCGGTTTCCCCGGCATTCAAATCCGAAATGGACAGAAGTTCTGAGTAATCGTCATAGCGGAAAGGGAAATGGAAAAGCATGTCCCGGACGTTAGAAATTCCGAGCTTTCCCAAGGCCTTCCGATATTTCGGATTTATCCTGGGTATTTTTTCGATTAGTGTTTCAAGTGTGGGCATATCGCCATTATATCTTATTTGAAAGCTTGTATCTATATAAAAAAGCCCCGCCATGTTTCCATAGCGGGGCAGTGACGCCAAGGGCTGTGCCCTTGGTTTTGGCGGATCCTGTGATTTCAGCAGGATTCCACCTGGTTAGGGTTTTAGAGAATCGAAGAACTTCTCCAGGCGGAGCTGGGTGCCATGGCTTGGTACCGTTTTCCACCTCCTGTAAACCCGGAGAAACTCAGTCTTTTTCTTTCTTTGTCCCTCCGGCACAGGTCGTGCATTTCTTGGTGCCAGGGAAGATTTTGAGGCGACCTTCGGGGATCGGCTCTTCGCAGGATTCGCAGGCGCCGTCGTACTCTCCCTTGGCCATCGAGATCAGGGATTCTTCCATTTGCCGGATTTCCTGCTTGAGCCGGCCCGACCTGATGTTGGGTACGTCGACGTCGGGAAGAACAATGTCTCCTTCTTTGCCGATCGTCTTGGCTGAGTCGTTCTTGAGGATGCTCCTGGTCGTGGCGGTGATGCCGTCGAGTTCCTTGCGGGACTCCGACAGTTTCTTGAGCAACCATTTGTGGATCTTGGCGATGCGCCGTTCGCATTCTTCGCAATACGGCTGCGACGGGTCTTTTTGGAGCACTCCGAGATTGATGGTTTTGTTGTCTATAGTGCACTTTCCGAAGGTCTCGTCGGCAACCCTTTTTTCGGCGGATCTGACCCTGGTCCTTATAAGAATCAAGGTGAAATCGTCCTTGGCTTTGGCTTCAGCTGCTCTGAGCTGCCTTTGAATCCCTTCGGAGACTTGCTTTCGTACTGCTGGCGTCATGCAGAATACCTCCTGATGATGTTATGGGTTGATTTTTGTGACACCACAATTGCCTCAGATGAAGTCCACCTCCTTCCTTTTTGGAATCTCTTGATATATTTTTAAAAAACAGCTTGATTTCAAGCTTATAAGATATGATAGCATATTAACACAATAATGTCAATGGGTACTTATATAAGTGCGCGTATTTACAAATCCGGCCCTGGCTGGTATCATGGAAAAGTTAAAATGGCTGAATATGGAGGTGTGGCCGAGTGGGCGCGATGCGGATGAGCATCGGGCGGGTCACAAAAGGTGACCCAGGAAACACGAAGGCTCACAGTTTTTTAAATTTTC
>Ga0076223_162_pt1 | contig 6989 bp, 12 predicted proteins | sample RifGroE2_FD_67847 | JGI IMG/M metagenome (GOLD analysis project Ga0076223, IMG submission 67847) | Parcubacteria (Moranbacteria) bacterium GW2011_GWE2_47_10 | reverse complement strand
TTATCCACAGCCTTCGCCCGGGTATTCTAGTATTGACATATTTTCATCCATATGTTATAAAAAATGTTACCCCAAAAATCGTTCTTTTGAGAGGAGGTGAAGAAGTTGGCATGGTCTACCAAGACAACCCTGGAAGCAATAAAACGGGTCCGAAGAGCTCCAGATGATCCGAGGTCTGTTCTTATAACTCTGGCGCTCGAAGCCGATACGATGGGCATAATAATACTCCTATCGGCGGATATCCCGGGCCTGAAAAACTCCGGTTCTCCCATGATTGAGCTTGTGCGAGCAGGAAATCCTCGAAAAACCTTGCAATCGCTCTATTTGGAAAGAGGATGCCTCAGACTCACGCTGTCGATGGATATTCCCGATGAATTAAGATTTTTCCGGGTAATCGGCAACCGGACGATCAGCGTCAAACTGCCGGTAACATAAAGCGGACCCCCTGATCGAGGTCCGCTTTTTTAAATTCCCTGAAACTACGCCGCTTTTTCCATTCCTCCGATACTTTGCAAGGAATTCCTCATTCCAATGGCCCGCTGTCTCAATTCGACAAGTCTCTCATCATCCCCCTTCCTCACCTTGTTTGCCTCCATAAAGGTTTCGATTTCCAAAATAGCTTTATGTCTTTCCTCGGTTGCACTTTTAAGATTCTCCTCCATCCCTTTCAAAACTTCTTCATAATGACCGAAGTCATCCAGAAATTCCCCCATTCCCCTGAGCTGGGTTTCTAATTCATTTTCCGTGGACGGTGAAATTTCGAAAAAAGGACCGGTGTTATTTTTCCTAATTTCCTGTGTCGCATCATGCGCTTTTTCCTCTGAGATGGTGACCTTCCCCCTCCCCTCACCTTTGGGATTGACCTTGCCTTTCTCAGCTTCATCCATGGTCTCTTTTACTTTTGCTTCAATATCCACCTTGCCTTCTTGTGCATATCTGGTTGCAATTTCCGCTTTCTTTTCAGGAGAAATTTCTCCCGGCTGAGGCTTTTTCGCTCCTCCTCCAAAAAATCTATCGAACATATTTTTTTATTTAAGCTTTTTAATTAATATCTCCATGACCATTTGGGGATTGGCTTTCCCTTTCGACTCCTTCATCACCTGTCCCATTAGGAATTTGATAGCGTTTTCTTTGCCCGCCTTGAAATCCTCGACCGATTTCTGATTGACAACCAAAACGGCATCCACCACTCCTTCCAATTCGGATGAATCGCTCACCTGCATGAGATTTTTTTGCTCGATGATTTGCGAAGGATCTCCACCAGTCTGGTACATTTCCAACAGGACAGTCTGGGCTGCGGAAGAATTTATTTTCCCGTCCGCCACGATCCCGATAAGCTCCGCATAGTTTTCCGGGGTAATCTTGATATCCTCGATATCCAACTCGTCCTCCATCATGTGCTTTCGAAGTTCGGTCAGGATATAGTTTACGGCCAATTTGAAAACCTTTTCTTCCGGGGCAGAAATTTCCTTTCCGGAAATTTTTTCTTGGAGCTCGCTGTTTCCTGAGGAAAGTCAAATTGCTTGATGAATCTTTCCTCCTTCTCATCCGGAAGTTCGGGAAGCCTCAAGCGGAGATCTTCCACATATTCTTCGGTGAATTCCATCAGCGGGATATCCGGCTCCGGAAAATAACGGTAGTCATGCGCCGATTCCTTTTTCCTTTGCGAAACGGTCTCGTTTTTCACGCTGTCCCATCCGCGGGTTTCCTGGACGATCTTTTCCCCGCTATCCAAAAGCGCGCCCTGCCTTTCTATCTCAAAATTGATGGCTTTTTCCACGTACCTAAAGGAATTGATGTTTTTCACTTCCACTTTCGTTCCGGAAAGTTTTTCCTCCCCCTCCTTATGCAGCGAAAGATTCACCTCGCAGCGCATATGCCCCCTCTCCATATCGGCATCGGAAATTCCCAAGTATCTGCAGACTTGTTGGAGCTTCTGACAAAAAGCCCTGGCCTCCGCGCCGCTCTCGATGTCCGGCTCCGTCACCAATTCCATAAGCGGAACTCCGGCTCGATTGAAATCCACCAAGGAATAATCGGCTCCGTCCGGATGCACCAATTTTCCAGTGTCCTCCTCGATGTGGATCCTGGTTATCCCTATGGTTTTTCCACCGACTTCGATGCGCCCTTTTCCGCAAAGCGGCTGGTCATATTGCGAAATCTGATACCCCTTCGGGATGTCCGGATAAAAATAGTTCTTACGGTCGAATTTCGACTTGAGATTAAGCTCGCAATTCAAAGCAAGTCCCGCCAACTGGACGAACTCGATCGCCTTCCTGTTCGGAACCGGCAGAGTTCCGGGCTGCGCCGTGCAGACTGGACAGATGTTCACGTTCGGTTCGGTTTCCAATCCCATCCCGTTCTTGCTATCACAAAACATCTTGGACTCAGTCTTGAGCTCCACGTGGATTTCCATCCCGATAACTGGTATGTATTTTGGCATAATCTTATTTTCAAAAATTAAAATTTTTCCAAATGCGGATACAAAAGAGGAGCCCATCCAAGATATTCAGTACTTCCAATTAAGGATTCCGTCTCCTTAATAGTCATCATCTTTCCTCTCATTTTATCTTTTTCCTTTATCTCAATTTTATCAGAATCACCCTCGTAAACATAAATCAATCCAAGATGAACCCTTTCTACATCCCTCCTGTTATCATTAAGCATACCGACCAATTTCCTATTCGTTATATTTCCATCAAATACAACCTCCTCAAACCATTCACGCTTAGCACCCTCCTCTATAATATCATTGCCATTATTATCGATTGGGTTTATGTGCCCAGCTATACCAAGGATATAATTATGATGAAGTCTCGTTTCTGTCGCTCCTTTTATATATTCATAAAGGAAAAACTTATTACCGTTTTTAAAAAGAATATACGGGATTATCTGCTTATATTTCTCATCCGTTTCAGCTTTCTCCCTATCGACAAACTCACAATTACTCTTTATTAAATTATAAAAATAATCCAGATTCTCAGTCTTGAAACCCAACCATTCACCTTCCTTAAAAATAATATCCCCTTTGATGGCTAAAACCTTCTCTCCTTTTTCCATTTTTTTACTTTACTATTTTTCTTATCTTATCCCAAACCATATCACTTATCCTTTCACGCGTCATGATATTCCCACTTTCCGTACAACTTATCAAGGAGAATTTAGGAAACGATTCGGCGATTTCCAGATACACCCTTTCCGCATCGCGAAGATGCTTCAAGTCCTTCTCATGGAGATCCCTTTTCTTTTTCGTATAATTTCGTGCTCCCTTTCCATCCACTAATTTTTGGGCGACGGCCGCATCCACATGCAGGATAATATTCAAATCAGGTTTCGGAATCCCAAAAATACCATATTCCAAATCATATAACCAATTGAAATATTTCTTTCTCTGGGCGGCATTTTTTATCTTTCCGCCCTGGTGCCCCATATTGGCGGTCACGTACCTGTTCGAAACGACGACCATGCCAGCATCCAGATATTTCCTAATTTTAAAACTCGCATCGTACCGGTCGCAAGCATAGAAGATTGAGGCCCGATATGGTCCGACTTCCTGCGCGCTTCCATTTCAAGCCGTATTGCGGAAAATCGAAAACTTTCACTTTATGACCGGCTTTCTTGAGTCTTTTTACCAAAAGCTCCGTCTGTGTCGCCTTCCCGCTTCCGTCCGTCCCGTCAATCACGATGAATTTCCCTTTTTTCATTTCTTTGATTCCGTTACGTTATTTATCAAGTCCCTTATTCCATCGAAATCCTTTTCCAAGTCTTCATACTCGACGAAGTTATCCGTCACGAATTTCAATGAAGAAGAAATCTTACTGCCTGATTTATAAATGGCTATTATGGGTTTGCCTGAGGCTTCAGCCCTTCCTATTTCAATTCCCGCCCCAATACTGGGATGGGAAACATCCGCCAAGACTAAATCGCAACCCCTTATTGAATCCTTAGAGTTAACATGTTCGTTTTCTTTCAGGTGCGGAAATACGAATTCGAAATTAGGAATTTTCATCAAAGGACTATAGATCTCACCCTCATAGTCGAATGACCTGCTATGGATGACGTAAATCTTTTTCATTCCGATCACATTAAATCGCTTATTTTCCCATATCTCTTAATTGGTGCCCACATTTCGCCTGGATTTCCCTTGGCCAATCCCCCGAAAGCTTCCTGGCTGGTTTTTAAATGCAAGATTTCTGCCAGCTCTTTGAGATGCGGAAAGAATTCCTTCTCCGCTTTCTCATTTATTCGAAAATCATAACCGGTGTAAATATACACGTCTCCTTTGTCATCGACGATGCCCCGAACTATTTCATCCATCAATCCGTCATTTTGCTCCGTCATCCAACCCTCCTTCAGGAACCAAGTTGCGTGAGAATATGGCGAATTGGAATCAGCTATGGAAAGTTCGCCTTCGTGAATACAAAACATTCTTCGGCTCCTGTGGAATTCCTTGACCCTTTCATCCTCTTCAAACCCGTATTTTTTTTCCAAATAAGCCATTTATTTCGCCACAATATCCTGTTCCCCTCTTCTCACGTCGAACCTGTTCGGCTCGTCATCCAAGTGCAACACTAATCCGTCTTTCGCAAAAAGTTTCTTCATGCTTTCGATCATCTTGAGCATCTGCTCAACCAAAGTCGCATGCACGAAACGGGTTGAGCGCAATTCCGCCAAATATACCAGCGCCTTCAGATCCCCCGAGAAACGGCAAGGGATCCTATAACCCATCGCGACAAAATATTGCTGATCTTCCTTGCTTAACTTCATCTTCCTTATTCTCTCCTCTTGCGCCTTTATGAATTTCTCCGCTTTGCCCCTAAGTTTACCAGGAAGCGAGGAAAGGTACCAAGGATTGAATCCGTGATCCATGACTAAAAGAGGCATCCTTTGGACCACCGCCCTATGTCTTTGCAAATCCCTATATGATCCGAAATCCAAAAGGAACTCATAAGCTACCGTTCCGCACTCCCCGATGGCCTGGGGAAGCTCGGTCTTCATCGGACGCTGCTTCAAAACTTTTTTGTAGGAGGAAAGCATTTTCCTATCCACCTTGTCATAGACCAAGGTGAATTTCCTAAGCTTCTTGTTTTCATAATAATACCCCCTTTGCATCCAGTTTTTGTTGTATTCCTCGGTGTGCGGGAATCTTTCGTGTCCGAAAGAATTAGGATACATTTCCTTGAGCACCGCTTCCGTTTTTTCCGCGATCTAATTCGTCAGCGAACTGGCGGAAATTCATCCTCCAAGCCACATTGGTCGTCGCCCCCGCCGGCAGAAAGGAACGCAGGATGTCGAAGGTCCTAGCCATGATTGCTTTCTCATATATCCCCTCATTCTCCCCTTCTTTTCTTGGAAACTGCTTTTTTAAATGTTCCCGCACGGGATCCTGGGCGTCCAAATAAAATTTCCGCCAACCCTCGAGTATTTTTCCGCCTTTTTCAGATTTTGTCGGATCCAGGAACTTCTGTTTGGAAAAATCAACATATCTGGTAGAGGCCTCCTGCCCCGAATAAAGCCTCCAATCCTGGATGGCTTTGGCGGCCAACATGGAAATTCCTTCCACAAAAACGGTCACGCTCCCACAATCCCCGATGGATTTGTGTCCATAACCGACATAGAATTTCTCCATGAAATTCTCAGCTCCCTTTTCTTCCAGTACCTTGAGGTGATTCTTGATTCCGCCAGTTGAACGCGAATGCAAAGCTTGGAGCATGGCTTCGGCCTGTCCGTCAATCCTAGCCTCCGTGTTTAAAGCGAGTACAAATCCGCCGCTTGATAACTTCTTTGTCGGGTGTTTTGCAAAAATTTCCATTTTATATATTTTCACTTATTATGCTATCCACTTGCGCATGCAGATCCTCCAATGCTCCGTTGTTATCCATGACGTATTGAGCGTGCTGCTTAAGGTCCCTGATTTGGGTTTCCGCTTCCGCTTCATGGTCCTTCCTGAACTGCTCGATTCACTTCGATATCGGCTTCGATATAAACCAACTTGAAATGCGGGAGCTCCTTGAGATATTTTATGTCCGGAAGCCTCCTGATACCGTCGATAACCACCACCTCGCCCTGATCATTCTGTACGTCCAGCGCCATGCTTTTAGCCATGACATCCTCGCCGAAAGTCTTCCTGAGCGCCTCCGAAATTTTCTGCATGTTCTCACGGCTATGTTCCAAATGCACCCTCGTCAGGATATCGCGGAGTATCGTCGAAAATCTATAGGAGTTTGCTTTATATTTTTCCGAGACGTATTTCGCCGCGGTCCCCTTCCCGCTGACCATTTCGCCAGTGAATCCCAAAATAAGCTTCGCCATTTTCTTTTCCTTTAAAAATTACATGTCCGAATATTTCTGCGTCTCATTGTTCACCAATTCATATTGGATGCCAGCCTCTTCGAAAAGCTCCTTGCTTCTGTCTCCCGCATGGTAATCCATGTTGCAAACCACCCTGACCACTCCGGCATTTATCATCATCTTGGCGCAGGTGTAGCACGGCGTCATATGGCAATAAAGCGTCGACCCGTCGAGCTTTATCCCGAATCTGGCGGCCGTAGCGATCGCGTTCTGCTCCGCATGGGTAGTCCTTATGCAATGCCTGGATTCATGTCCGTCTTCATGCTTGACCGTGTGCATCTCATGTCCGACCTCATCACAATGGACAACCCCTATAGGCGATCCAACATATCCGGTCGAAAGTATTCTCTTGTCCTTAGCGATAACGCATCCGGCCCTGCCCCGATCGCACGACCCCCTGGATCCGACGACTTTGACGATATCCAAAAAATATTGGTCCCAGGAAGGCCTTGAATGCTTTTGCTCTTCTGCCATAGCTTTTTGAAAATAAAGTGGTTAGCGCCTCTTAATTTTACACCGTTTGAAATCCCCAGTCAAAGCCGAATTAGGCCATAAATAAAGGACATCCGCAAGGATGTCCTTTATTTATCGTATTTGAAGGAATACTATTTTCTTGATATTTTCACGGCCGGTCCCAT
>Ga0076223_144_pt1 | contig 7959 bp, 8 predicted proteins | sample RifGroE2_FD_67847 | JGI IMG/M metagenome (GOLD analysis project Ga0076223, IMG submission 67847) | Parcubacteria (Moranbacteria) bacterium GW2011_GWE2_47_10 | reverse complement strand
CCATTTTGGCCAAAATAGCACATTTTCAATTGCAAGGAGGAAAAAGGATGAAGAAGATTGTGATGTTGGTTATGGCCCTGGCGCTGGTTTCCTGTTTTTCGGCTCTTGCTGAATCCATTCAGGATCCGACGACGGCCAAGAAGGTTTTCGCGGTGACTGGTGAGTTCCAGGAATACGTCGGATTCTCGTTCCAAGTTCCGACTGGGGAATGCAACAATCTCGATGTGTATCGTTGGAAGAAGGGTTACCCGTTTTTCCATCAGGAAGCTGAATGGATGCTTATGAATCCCGGTGAAGTGACGGGTCCCGGATATTACCGGTTCGTCAACCGTGAAGAGGTCTGCAATCCGAAGTTCGAGATTCGCGGAGAACTCACCCAAATGACGAATATGCCTGTGTGGGGCGCGATGGAAATCGAGCCTCAAGAAATAGGCATTTTCGCCAAAGATGCCTGGGGGGAACTCAACCTCTTCGGACTTTCGGAAGATGACTGGCAATACAGTTATCATTTGTTCAAGCAAGGCCATGGCATGAAGACCTCGCTCGATATCGCCCTCAAGGACGAATATTTCATGTTCATGAATGGCGAGCCCGTAGGCGCCATCGTCGCCGATTCGAGGGGATTCGTAAGGAAAGTCTTCATGCCCAAGAAGGTCAATGCCAACACTTTGAGTAAGATCGTCTTCGATGACGATGATATCGCCATCGTTATTTACCGGGAAAATTATTCCCGGTAGTCAGTAAAAGCTCTTTTTTCAATCAGCCGCCAAATCCGCGCAATGCATGGAGAGGGCGGCTTTTTTTATTGCCTGAAAAGTGGGAGAATGAAAACAAAGCCAGATTTCGCCGTATTACATCAAGGCCTATAACAAAGTCGAATTATGCATAATTTGGAGGAATTGGAAAAAAAGACCGACCAGGAATTGGTGGAACTTGCCAAGGATGACCAGGAAATGTTCGGGGCGCTGATGGCCAGATATCAAGGGCCGCTTTTTCATTATGTCAAAAGGATTTCCCAACTTGGAAACGACGATATCGAAGACCTTTTACAGGAAATTTTCGTCAAAGCATATCTGAATTTGAACAGCTATGACCCGACGTTGAAATTTTCCAGTTGGATTTACCGAATTTCGCATAACCATGTGGTGGACAATTTCCGCCGGATCGCGGCTCGCCCGAAGATGGTCTCATCTGAAGATGACAGTTGGATGAGGATAGCGAAAGTGGACACTGATTTGGAAAACGAATTGGCCGACAAGGAATGCGCTAAGAAAATAAAGGAGGCGATAGAAAATTTGCCGCTCAAATACAAGGAAGCTTTGGTGCTCCGATTCGTGGAAGACAAGGATTACGAGGAGATCATGGATATCTTGCAAAAACCCAAGGGGACCGTGGCAACATTGATCGCCAGGGGCAAGAGGCTGATTGAGAAGGATATAAAAAAGAAAGGAATAAAATTTTTTTAATAACACCGGACTTATGCATTTGCCCTCAATTCCGAACGAGCCTCTATCCGCCTTCGGCGGAAATACTCATTCGTCGTTTCGGTCAAACACTTAAGTCCTGCAATGAAGAAATGAAAGATCTTATCCAAAAAACGATCGCGAGATTGAAAAAGGAAAAAATGAAACCGCTACCGAAGTGGAGATTCGTTTTGCTCGACGTCGCCTATTGGTCGCTCGTCGCATTGGCCGTTCTTTTCAGCGCGGTCGCAGCTGCTGCCGGAATTTATCTGCTTTTCCAGATCGACTGGGAAGCATCGCGCTATGCGCCAGGAGGAACCCTGGGAACGTTTTTCCTCTACGTCCCATATGTTTGGCTTGCCGTGCTGGCCATTCTCTTGGGAGCGGTTTACTATTTCATCCGCAAAACCAAGGAAGGGTACAGATACAGATGGGCCGTGATACTTCTTACCTCGTTGTCGTTAGTGTTGGCGATGGGGACCGCCGCGCATTTCGCCAGGATAGGCATGGTCGCCGACGACTTCGCTTACCGCAGAGTCCCTCTTTATCGGGACGTCGTTCCGGGCATGGAGCACATGTGGCAAAGGGCAGAGGATGGATTTTTGGCCGGGGAAATAGAATCGGTGGGGAGGGACAAATTTTCAATCGTCGATTTGGAAGGGAAAAAATGGGATATCGTCATCTTGGAAAATACCGTCAGGCGCGGACCATTTGAGATCGAAGAGGGCGGCTGGGTGAAGGTTGTCGGTAAACCGCTCAGCGACGACGTTTTTGAGGCGCAGGTGATTATGACCGGAGGAGGAAGGATGATGCGCGGTTTCGATCGCGGCTTGCCGAGGCGCGAGGAATTCAGGAGGGATTTTGACGGAAGGTGGATGCGCGGCGAAGGAGGCATGATGCGCGGACCAGGATACGGATGGGAGTGAAAACTTTTTCCCCCGAATCCGTCTTATATATTGCATTGGCCAAAGTGCATTAAGAATTAAAGAAATAAAATGAAGAAGACACACATGATCGTTCTTGCCGGCGCTTTGGGCGCGGCTGCCATCGGGGGAGGAATCCTGACAAGCGGAGTTTCCGCTTACCGCGGAAATCCTTCACAGACAGGTCCTAATTATTCGGCTGAGCGCCACGAGGCGATGACGAAGGCTTTCGAGAGCAATGACTATGAAGCCTGGAAAGAGTTGCATCAGGGTCGTGGCAGGGCTTCGGAAGTTATTACTAAGGATAATTTCGGAAAGTTCGTCGAGATGAGACAGCTCATGCTTGAAGGAAAAACGGACGAAGCCGATAAAATCAGGCAGGAACTGGGACTCGGTCAGGGAAACGGCCAGGGAAGAGGAATGAATGGCGCGACGCGCGGACAAAACAGCGGGGGCAATTTTGTCGACAAGGACGGGGATGGAAAATGTGACAGGTTGTAAGGACGTCGTCAAAAGGGAGGGGCCGAAAGGCCCCTTTTTTAGTGCGAAAATTTTACGCGAAGGATATTTGTATTAGGAGTGAAGGCAAATAACAACCAAGCATATGATAGTCTTTGCGTCGATAGTACCCCATCCCCCTTTCGGCGTGCCTGGGATAGGTACGGCCGAAGACAAGGCCGGGATCAAAAAGACCCTCGAAGCTTTCGAGGAGATTCGTGACGGATTGGAAAGGGCGAATCCCGACACTGTCGTGGTCATCTCCCCGCACGGCCAGATGGAGGAATTCAATTTCGTCATCAATTCCGATCCTAATCCCAGGGGAAGTTTCGCGGAGTTCGGTTTGGACGAGGTTTTGGAATTCGAAAACGATCTTGAGATAGTCAACGGTATCAAATACTGTTGTGAAATGATAGAGCTTCCGGCGCATCTCCATGCCCATTTTTTGGATTATGGCGCCTTGGTCCCCCTTAAGCTTCTTTTGAAAAACATTAAACCGCACGTCGTCCATCTTTCGTTCGCGATGCTTGATTATGACAGGCATTACGAATACGGCGAGCTCATGTCCAACCCGCTTCGGAACTCGAAAAAGCGCATCGCGATCATAGCTAGCGGCGAGCTTTCCCACAGGCTTACGCCCGAAGCTCCGGCCGGATTTTCCCCCAGGGCCAAGTTTTTCGATCATTGGATCATCGAATATCTCGCTAACAACGACATCAAAGCGCTAACTGGCATGGAAAAGGAGGCGGTGGAAGACGCCGCCGAATGCGGACTTCGTTCCATTCTCATAATGCTCGGATCCGTCTATCAGGAAAAATATGGATTCAATCTGGTCAGTTATGAAAGCACCTTGGGCGTGGGATATCTGGTCGCCAGATTCTTGTAGGATATTGCGGCATGTCCGGATGGGTGGTAAAATCAGGACATGGAAAAAAATATCACGATGTATACCGACGGCGGATCAAGAGGAAATCCCGGTCCTGCGGCAGTCGGTGTTTATGTTGAAACGTTAGGGAAAAAATTCGGAGAGTGCATCGGCACCAAGACGAACAACGAGGCGGAATACATGGCGTTGATTTTAGGTTTGAAAAAGATAAAGCAGGAACTGGGAAACGCTAAAGCCAAGCAGGCGACGATCATGTGTCTTTTGGACAGCGAATTGGTAGTCAAGCAGCTCAACCACGAATACCGCTTGAAGGAAAAACACATCCAGGAATTTTTCATTGAAATCTGGAACCTGATGTTGGATTTTTCAAAAGTGGAATTCGCGCATGTGCCACGCGAAAAGAACAAGATCGCGGACGCGTTGGTCAACGAGGCGTTGGACGGCCAGGGAAAAAATTGCGGACTTTTTTAAGCGCGCTCCGTATTAATATATAAAGACCATAAGGAAACGGCATGTCAAAATCAAAAAAAAGGATTATTTGGGTGATCGCGGTTCTTGCGGTCGTTATCGGCGGTTATCTGATTTTCGGGGGAAAAGACAAGGAAGCGGTTTACACTACGGCCGACGCCGAAAAGGGGAGCCTTTCCCAGACGGTTTCATCGACCGGTGACCTCACGGACGAAAGGGAGATCACTTTGAATTTCGAAATCGGCGGAAGAATCGGGCGGATTTTCGTGAAGGAAGGACAGATGGTCGCAGCGGGAGATCCGATCGCGACGATCGATAATCCGGTGCTTTCCTCGCAAGTCAGCCAGGCCAAGGCGGGTTTTGATTTGGCCGTCGCCCAAGCTGGGGGTACTGACGATTCCATCCGCGAAGCGGAGGTGGTCGTGAAAAACACGGAAGAGGTTTTGAGTGACACGGAAGATCTCAATGACAAGAATATTTCAGCGGCTAAGAAAGCGGAAGACGATGCCAAGGACTATTTGGACGACGCGCAGGATTATTATGACGCGGTCGTGGCTAGCGGAGCTTCAAGCGTGGAAATAAAGAGCGCCGCGCTCACCCTTTCCACGGCTGAGCGCAATCACAACGCCGCGCAGAAAGCGGTGGACGTAGCTGAGCGCCAAGCCGAGCTTTCGGAGACCAACGCTGAAAACGCGGTCAAGGTGGCGAAAGCCAGACTCAAGACTTTGGAATCGGAATTCACTAAGAATTCCAATGACGCTTCCGTCTCATCCGCCAGGGCGAGTTATGATATCGCGTTGGAAAATCTCGGAAAAGCTACGTTGAAATCTTCCGTGAACGGAACGATCACCCGGATAAACAACAAGGTCGGTGAGATCTTGGGAACAGGAGTCATCAAGGAATCCTTCACGAAAGTCATTACGAATGATTTCATCATTGAGTCCAATATTTCGGAATCGGACATTGTGAAGGTTTCGCTTGGCGACAAGGCTGAAGTGACGTTCGACGCGCTCAATCCCGACGATATTTTCGAAGGGGAAGTCGTGCAGATAGACACCGACGCCACCGTGATCCAAGACGTCGTATATTACCGCTTGAAACTCAAGATCAACAACGTCGACCAAAGGCTCAAACCCGGCATGAGCGCCAATATCGACATCATGACCGCCGAGAAAGGCGACGTCGTCAAAGTCCCGCTGCGGGCGATCAAGCTGGAAGGAAACAGGAAATACGTGGAGATCTTGAAGGAGAACAACGAAGTCGAGAAAATTTTCGTTCAGACCGGACTTGAAGGTGACGAGGGTATCGTGGAAATTACCTCTGGACTCAAAGGAGGTGAGAAGGTGGTGACTTTCGTCCAGGAAAATTAAGAACAGGAATATGCCTTTGATAAGGGTTGAAAATCTTTCTAAAACGTACGGTGAAGGGGAAGTGAAGACGCACGCGCTGAGAGGCGCGTCTTTTACCATTGAGAAAGGTGAATTCGTTTCGATCATGGGACCTTCGGGAAGCGGGAAGTCCACCTTGATGCAGATTCTTGGCTTGCTCGATAGCGCGTCCGAGGGAGAATATTTTTTCGAAGGGACTGACGTGACGAAATTTTCCGAAGACGAGAAGGCTAAGATCCGCAACAAGAAATTGGGATTCGTGTTCCAATCCTTCAACCTGCTCCCCAGGACGACGGTATATGAGAACGTGGAATTGCCGCTTCTTTATGATGAGAAGAAAGTCGAATCCCTAGCGGACAATTCCGGGAAAATCAAAAAGGCCCTGGAGGCCGTGGGTATCGCCCACAGGGTTGATTATCTTTCCAATCAGATTTCCGGAGGGGAAAAGCAGAGAGTGGCGATCGCCAGGGCGCTGGTGAATGAGCCGGAAGTCATTTTCGCCGACGAACCGACGGGAAATTTGGACTCGAAATCCGGACTCCAAGTCATGAAGATTTTGCAGGATCTCAATGAACAGGGCCACACGATAATCTTGGTGACGCATGAAACTTACACCGCCCAACATGCCAAAAGGATTTTGTATATGAAGGACGGTCAATTGGTCGCGGACGACGAAGTGAAAAATAGGAAGATAGCGGACAGGGAGAACGATTTATTAAAATAGGGAACAAAAGTCAGTAGCAGTAAGTCTGGTTTTTGGTCATAGGGCAGAGGAATGAAATCGGTTGACTTGAAAAAAGAAATTGGTTTATGAAAATGGAGATTTGAAATCAGAGAAATTCCTTGTTTATGAAAATGGAGATTTGAAATCAGAGAAATTCCTTTTTCTATTTTCTTCTTTCTTGAACCACTTTCCGTTTTCCAATAAACTGTTTTCTAAAAAACTTATGACTAATGACTTATGACTTGTCCTACCGCCAATGGCCAACGCTTCCAATGACTTTTTAAGTATAGGTTGAATTTTTATAACAGAATGAAGCTATTAAATCCCATAAAGATTTCATATAAGAACCTGATGGCGGCCAAGTTCCGCTCTTTTTTGACTATCTTGGGAATCATCATCGGAATCGCTTCGGTGATCATCGTGATGTCGATCGGAGCGAGCGCACAGAGATTGGTTTTGGACCAGATTTCCGGTATAGGCTCCAATTTGGTCGGAATCCTTCCCGGCGCCTCGGAAGAAGACGGGCCACCCGCTTCCGCCCTGGGCATAGTGACGACGACTTTGAAATACAAAGATTTGCAGGCTATACTTCAAAAAAAGAACGCTCCTAACGTGGTGAACGCCGCGGGATATGTGACCGGAATCGGAATTTTGAAATATAGGAATTTTTCCGCGGACGCCAGTTACCAAGGCGTGACGGCAAGCTTCACCGATGTTGAGAGCGTCAAAGTGGCCCAAGGGAGATTTTTCAGCAAGGAGGAAGAAGCTAATCTGGCCAGGAGTATGGTTTTGGGGGCGGACAGGGCTGAGGAGATATTCGCCGGGCAAGATCCTATAGGAAAGGTCGTGACGCTGGGGAATACCAACTTCACGGTGGTCGGGGTCTTGGAGAGAAGAGGATCGGTCGCATTTTCCAACAGCGACGACATGGTGTATGTTCCGCTTTTCACCGCGCAGAAAATCCTGTTGGCGATCGATTATCTGAATTTCGCACGCGCCAAAGTCGACAGCGCCGAAAATTTGGGCAGGGCGGTTTCGGACATCAAAATGACGCTACGTGAAAGCCACGGGATCACGCCCGGACAGGAGGACGATTTCTCCGTGCGAGACGCGGCCCAGGCCATCTCCGTTCTGACCAACGTCACCAACGTCTTGAAATTCTTTTTGGCGGGCATCGCGGCGATTTCACTCGTAGTCGGAGGGGTCGGGATCATGAACATCATGCTTATTTCAGTAAACCAACGCATCAAGGAAGTAGGTCTTCGCAAGGCCGTGGGCGCGCGGGATTTCCATATCATCACCCAGTTCCTTTCGGAGTCGGTTTTCATTACGGTGGTCGGAGGGGTGATTGGGATAATTTTCGGGACGCTCATTTCCTTTTTGGCGGCGATCGTGATTTCGGCTCTGGGGTACGAATGGGATTTCATTATTTCACCGCTTTCGATCGTCATCGCCACGGGAGTGGCAGCGGCCATCGGGATAATCTTCGGACTTTATCCGGCGCGCAAAGCTTCGCGTATAAGTCCGATGGAAGCGCTGAGATACGAATAAAGTTAAATTGGTCATTAGCAGTAAGACAAATCATTAGTCATAAGTCCTAGGTTTTTTT
>Ga0076223_153_pt1 | contig 8470 bp, 8 predicted proteins | sample RifGroE2_FD_67847 | JGI IMG/M metagenome (GOLD analysis project Ga0076223, IMG submission 67847) | Parcubacteria (Moranbacteria) bacterium GW2011_GWE2_47_10 | reverse complement strand
CAGGGAAAAGGATGTCAGGGGGGTGCTCCTGAGCCATGGGCATCTTGACCATATCGGAGCGGCTCCGATACTCCTTCGTGAATTGGGATATCCTCCGATCGTCGGACGGGATTTCACTTTGGCGTTGGTAAAAAAGAAGATGGAGGATTTCGAGAAAAATTCCGCCCAGAAACTCAAGACTATTAGAGTCAATGCTATTTCCGATAAGATAAGGCTGGGCAAATTCCAGATCGAATTCTTCGACGTGGAGCATTCCGTAATGGACGCCGTCGGAGTGATTATCAAGACTCCGGACGGAACGGTCATCCACCCTGGAGTTCCCCGAGAATCTTGATGTTGGAAAGTTTGGGGGCTGTTGACACCAGGCCGACCCATAAAACCGAAGCCGATATGTACAAGAACCTGGACGACCTGGTGGGTTCTGCCAAGGGCTTGGTCATTATCGGAACATTCGCTTCCCAGGTCAGAAGGATCGGGAAGATAATTGAATACGCCGAATCAATCGGCAAGAAAGTGGCGTTGGACGGATACAGCATGAAGATGAACATCGAAATAGCCAAGGAGCTAGGCTACGTCAAAGCGCATAAGCAGACTTTGATTTCCGTGCAGGACATCAGCAAATACGCCAGGGAGAAGGTCGTCGTAGTTTGCACAGGAGCGCAGGGAGAAGGGAACGCCGTGCTTTCGCGCATCGTTAATGACGAGCACCGTTTCATCAGGATCCAGAAGAATGACACCATTATTTTTTCATCTTCCGTGATCCCAGGTAACGAGCGCACAATCCAAAGACTCAAAGACGATCTTTATCGCAAATGCGACGCTTTCGACATGCAGGACATCCTGAAACAGATCAAGCCGGACATTTTCCTGCCGGTCTATGCCAACCACTACATGCTCAAGGAAGCCGGAAAATTGGGAGAGAGGGTAGGTATCAAAAAGGAGAACATCTTCGTTTTGGATAACGGCAACCAGCTCGAAGTCACCGAAGGTAAGGCCAATGTCCTGCCACGCAAAGTCGACACGAGCTACGTGATGGTCGACGGTCTCGGAGTGGGAGACGTCGGCGAAGTCGTGCTTCGCGATCGCCAGCTCCTGGCCAAAGACGGGATGTTCACGATCGTGGTGATCATCGACAGTAAGACCAAGAAAATCGTGGGAACGCCGCAAGTCACTTCCCGAGGATTCATCTTCGTGAAGGAGAATTTCGACCTGGTCAACGCGACCAAGCGCGTGGTGGAAAAAGTGGTCAAGGAAAAGACCTCGGTGGATATCCCGGTCAATTGGGACTATGTCAAAAACAACATCCGCGAAGCAGTCGGATCGTTCCTGTTTACGAAAACAGAGCGACGTCCAATGGTATTGCCTGTTGTGATAGAGGTATAAGGCCGACCTGCCCCGTGACGATCCGCCAGTTGGCGGAGAGTTTTACGGGGTGTCCTTCCGGTTGTGATCGAAGTCTAAAAACAGCTTCTTAGGATTCAGCTTCTTAGCTTCTTAGGAAAAATGTGAAACCGCCCGAGAGGGCGGTTTTGTTGTGCTAAAAGGGGATTATTGGTAAACTTGTGGTAAGAATAATCAAATCTTAGGAATCGGTCATGATCAAGCTTCTTAAATACACGTATCTTATGGATACGGAAAAAATCAAGGAAGAGCTGGATTTGCTGTGGTTCAGGTATGGGGAAATTCTGAAAAATCCGAATTGGGACGATTTGAACGAGGCGCGTTCCATTTTGTATCTGACCGGCAATTTCTATTGTGAAAAAGTGGTGCCGGAGGCGATTGAAAGAAGATTGCATCTTCTTGAAAAACCGATGTCCTTGTTGGAATTTTTAACAGTCATCGATTCCGGCTCGGAAAAACGTTCTGAAATGAGAAAGGACCGAATGTTTTCAAAACTTGAAAATTTTTATTTAGTAGTGAAGAATTTCAAGAACAATTTCGTCGGAGGGAAATAGTATTTGGACGAGGAAAAATTCATCGAGCTTTATAATGAATATAATCCTGATAAGGATTTGAAAATAAAATATAAGGGTAAATTCTAATTTTATAGCACTATGGAAAGGATAGAACAGTTTGAAAGCAAAGAAAAATATGGGGAAAATGTGGAGATTATTATTGATTTAATAAGGCACGCGAAGAAAGACGGGTTTGATGGACCTCTTTCTCCCGAGGGCGAGAAGGACTCGGTCGGGTTTGGAGATAGTTTAAGACAAGAGTTCCCCGATAGCGACGGAGTAAAAGTTATGCATAGCGGGATAGATCGGGCTGAAAAAACCGGGAAATTGATTCGAGGCGATGATGAGTCATTCAAGTTGCGAAAACGGAGCAATTTGGGTTCGGTTGGAAAGATATCCAGGGCTTATATAGACGCGTTAACGCAGAAAGTTAATGAGCGAAACGGGGATGAAACTCAGATTATTCAGGAATATCTTGAAATTGATTTCGAGCGGCCGGATGTAGACACGCTCAGCTCCCGCGAAATCAGTGCGGATCTCGCAACTCAAATTTTGAGGATCATCAAGATGTCGGGAAGGCTTGAAAATAATTCCAAAGTAAATTTCGTGTTGGTTTCCCACTCAGGAATTTTGGAGCATTTCTTGGTTGATATCCTGAAAAAGGAAAGAGAAGGATTTCTTCAAGAAATCGGCGGGACGGTCAATTTTCTAGAGGGTGCACGCATGGCAATCAGACGCAACGATAAAAACGACGTTTCCATAGTTTTCAAATTCAGGAAATTTGAATTTAAAATCACCGAACAAGATTTGGAAAATATCATCAATGCGATATGAGTTGGTATAAAATAGCTGAAACATCTGCGGAAAAAGCAAGCTTTCTTTTGGTGGATATGTCTTATTGGCCGGCTTTTTTAGAGTTGAAAAAGAAGACGGGCTACATGGGAAGTTTCGCGTCATATGCGGATCGCAGAAACAATCTGGTAAGCGAATTCATGCGTGAAGACGATAAGGAAAAAAAAGCCGATTTCGGTTTTGATTTTTTCAGAGATATTGAAAAATTTTCAAATTACAGGAGGGATATCGAAGTCCTTATCTCGGAAGTCGACGAATACAAGAGGTTTGCGGACGCGTCGGATTTGGCGGACATTTCCTTTAAGGACGTGGGAGATTTGTTCCGAAGGGGTAGTGTAATTTACAGTAAAGCACTGGGCCTGTATCTTGTTTCCCAACCGGAATATACCTTCAAAATCGACGAGTATGTCAGAAGCGGATTGCGGGAAAGTGCCAATGGGAAAATCGATGAAGTTTTCATCGCCCTGGCTTCTTCGCCTGGAAAGTCGTGTTTGGAAAAAGAAAGGGTCGATTGGTTGAAAATAGTCCTGTTAGCGATCGGGAAAAATAAAGAATTCGAGCGGATCAAAAGCGACCATGAATTTTCCGCGAAGATTTCTTCGCATGTTGGGAAATACAAGTATTATTCCGCCAGCGCAGAATTCGGTCTTTGGGACGAAGCCCATTATTGGAAACTGATGGAAAGCGATTTTGAGAAAGGCAAGGAGTCGTTATTGGAAGAATATGAAGAAATAGCGAACAAAAAAGAATCCGTTCTTAAGAAGCGGCAGGATATCATTGAAAAATACGGTATTGATAAGGAGACTCAGGAAATAACAATGATGATTTCCGAATTAGGTCTGTTGAGGATAGATTTTCGAATTTTGGGATGGCAATTTTTTAATTACCTTTTTCCTTTATTGATAGATGAAAGCGCGAAGATGGCTAAATGCCCAAAAGAAATAGTGCGCAATCTTTCCTATATGGAGTATGTGGAATTTTTGGAAAACGAGGGAAATTTGAACGATGTCGGAAAGGAAAAAGCTGAACAAAATACGCTTGTTTTTATTTCTGATAAATCAGGATATGAAATATTCTACGGAGAAGAAGCCGATGTTAAATTTGATCAAGATGTCAAAGAGATAGCAAAAACCGAAATACTTCTGAAAGGCGCTGTTGGTTACAGGCAGGGAGTGATAACTGGAAATGTATTTTTATTCAGATGGGGATCGGATAATTTTAACGAAAGGATTTACGATTTTCCCAAAGGGTCGATTTTGGTAGCTGGTCAGACCAGGCCCTTGTTGATGCCGGCGATCAGGAAAGCCAAGGCCATCATTACCGACGAAGGTGGGCTGTTGTGCCACGCTGCGATCGTTTCAAGAGAACTGAAGATTCCGTGCATAATCGGTACAAAAATGGCCACTAAATTTTTACATGATGGGGATTTGGTCGAAGTAGATACTGATAAAGGGACGATTAAAGTGTTAAAAAGAAACGTATGAAATTCATAAAAAACTTCCAACAACTTTCAAAAAGTAATGCCGACATCGCTGGGGGGAAGGGGGCGTCGCTCGGGGAGATGACAAAAGCGGGGATTCCGGTTCCGCCGGGGTTTGTGGTGCTTGCGGGGGCCTTTGACGAGTTCATTTCAAAAACTGGTCTTGAGAAAAAAATCGATGAAATTTTAAAGGGGATTGATTTTGAAAAAAATGAAGATGTGGAAAGTGCTTCTGGGAAGATTAAGGAACTTATTTTGGCACAAGATTTTCCCGAAGAAATGAAATGGGAAATTCAGGAAAATTTCGACGAATTGGGGGCTGAATTTGTTGCCGTGCGTTCGAGCGCGACCGCTGAAGACGGGGCGGAAAATGCTTGGGCCGGACAGCTTGAAAGTTATCTCAACACGACCGAGGAAAAACTTTTCGAAAACATCAAAAAATGTTGGGCTTCGCTTTTCACACCGAGGGCTATTTTTTATCGCCATGAGAAAGGACTTTCCGACACAAAAGTTTCCGTGGCGGTGGTAGTGCAAAAGATGGTCCAATCGGAAGTTTCCGGGATCGCTTTTACAGTTCATCCTGTGACACAAAATTATGACCAGATGATAATCGAGGCTGGATACGGTCTTGGTGAAGCGATTGTGGGCGGGATGATAACGCCTGATTCTTATGTGATAAGTAAGTCAAAAGTCGAAAGTCAAAAGTTGCAAGCCATTGAGGAGAAATATGTTTCGGAGCAGGAGATGATGATCGTGCGGGGAACGGGAGGGACTTCGGAGGAAAGCGTCGCGCTGGAAAAAAGAGAGCTTCAGAAATTATCTGACGCTCAGATAATCGAACTTTCAAGAATCTGCGTTGGAATCGAAAATCACTACGGCTTCCCATGTGACATTGAATGGGTGTTTGAAGGCGGGGAATTTTATATCGTGCAGAGTAGACCTATAACCACTTTGTCATCAAAACCTGAATCAATTTCAAAATTGAAGCTTGAAAAAACGATAACTCGCGATTGGCCTCTGATTATCGCTGAAATGTTGCATATGGGGTTCATCAAAAAGTTTTCAGAGCAGTTCGGATTCGGTTATTCCGAGGTTCTGTTTCATTTTCATGATGATGAATTGGATGTGTTTAGGGCGACAAAAGAACACCTCGATGGATTAAGGGAATTTGTCCTTGAAAATCTCGAGAAAGACAATAAGTTTTTGTCCAAGATATCGGTTGAAATTAAACGCCAATATGACAATTTGATCGGTAAAATAGAATTCATCAAATCGATTGATTTGAAAACTTTAGATAATAAGCAATTATGGCATTTGATCAATGATTTTATAGATTTGCATTCTGAAATAGAGCCGCGCTTCGTGATTAATTTTTGGTTTCCAATACATATGGAGGGATGTGGTGGCAACAATGAAAAATGGAAATCCGAAATTGATGTAGCAATCAAAACAAGGACAGAAACTGAAAAGGTGGGTCCGGAAGGTGATTTGGCTGCAAGAAAGCTGGTCAATGAAGTGGCGGATAGGATGAGCATTGAAAAAACCCTATCCAAATACTTAAGCTTAAAGGAAATAGAAAATTTTCTCCAATCTTCAATCCTTGACGATGTCGACATGTTAAACAGCAGAAAAGCGAATGGCTTCGTTTTTGGCTCACTTGGAATAATTGATACGGATCCGCAGGGATATGCCGAACGGGAGGGGTATGAAATTTTAGAATATGCAGTGGATGACGGGGGTGGGATAGCAGGCACGGTTGCATATAAAGGCAATGTTAAAGGAATCGTGAGAGTAATTAAATCAAAAACAAACATAGCCGATTTTCAGGAGAATGAAATTTTAGTTACGGCTATGACAACGCCGGAATTTGTTCCTGCCATGAAAAAGGCCATTGCGTTTGTTACGGATGAAGGCGGAATCACTTGCCATGCCGCCATAGTAGCTCGCGAAAGGAAGTCGACGCTGACAACGGGGTGGTGAATATTTTGGAAAAGAAATAGAAATTCCTTAGTTATATAATCTGGCAAATCTTGCATATGCAAGGAAACACCAGATATAATTATGAGGGAAAGGGAAAAGAAGTAACGCTGAGTCTGAATATGCGCTTGAAGATGTGGTTGGATAAATCTGGTGAATCTTGCCTGCCCGAAATGCTTCAATGTCTGTTTAGCTAAAAATTTTAAAGAAGTATTAGCTCAAAAAGATACTTGCACCATGTCAATATTTCGAAGCAGGCGGGCATATGCGGAAATTACCAGATATTATAAAAATAAATCAGGGCATTGGGCGGGTTAGTGAGAATAAGATGGGTCAAATGGAAGCATGAATATATTTTTCATAAAAAATGAAAAAAGAAACGGAAGATAAAAAAATAAAAGAAAAAATAGAGGAATTTTTATATTCCGACAGCGCGGCTGCCACGACGACCAAATTCGTGCTGGCGTTTTTGGCGGTCGGAACTGTCGTTTTCGGAGCGGCGCTCATTCCGGGATTAATCAAGGCTCTAGATTCTTTTTCCGACACAGGTCCGAAGAAGCGGAATTTTTCCAAGAAGAAAGTGGCCAACGTCGTTTATGATCTTAAAAGAAGGAAGCTTATAGAGATAATCAAGGACAAGGATGGGAAAATAAAAGTGGAATTGACCAACAGGGGAAAGAAAAGACTGGTGGAATATTCGATAGGGTCATTGCGGATCAAAAAACCCAAGAAGTGGGATGGGAAATGGCGGGTTTTGATTTTTGATATTCCGACTGAACCCAAGATATACGCGCAGGCGAGGGAAGCGCTACGCAGCAAAATCAAGGATCTAGGTTTCCATCAATTGCAAAAAAGTGTTTGGGTGCATCCTTATGACTGCGAAGACGAACTGCTTTTTATCGCTGAATTGTACAATGTGCAAAAATACATAGAAATACTCACAGTGGAAAAACTTCTTCACGAAAAAGACTTAAAAAATAAATTCAGATTAAAATCCTAGAAATCCGTGAGAAGTAAAAAAACTGGTAAATCTTGCATATGCGTAAATCACCAGATTTAATTTCATGGACGTGTGCGTTGGTGGCGAATCCATGCGACTTATGGATATGGGATTGTTGAATTCATGGGTAGGGTTACTGTTTGTATAAATGGACATTCTGCTTTATTATTAGGACATTAAAGAGTTTTAAAACAAGAGAATTTTATGAAAAAAAGAATCTTTTCGGGCGTCCAGCCGAGCGGGAATCTGCATATCGGGAACTATTTGGGGGCTATCAAAAACTGGGTGGAGCTGCAAGATGAGTACGAATCCATTTTCTGCGTGGTGGATTTGCACGCCATCACCGTCCCGCAGGATCCGGAGGAACTTCGCAGGAAGACTTTGGAAATCGCCAAGATATATCTGGCCGCCGGAATCGATCCGAAAAAATCCACGATCTTCATCCAGTCGCAGGTTTCCGAACACAGCGAGTTGGCTTGGGTTTTGAATACGATAACCGGGATGTCCGAACTTCGCAAGATGACTCAATTCAAAGACAAGGGAGGGGACGCGAATGAGAACGTCGGGGTAGGACTTTTCGACTATCCGGTCCTGATGGCGGCGGATATTTTGCTCTATGACACCCAAGTCGTGCCAGTCGGGGAGGATCAGAAACAACATGTGGAACTCGCGCGGGATTTGGCGAAAAAGTTCAACCACAAGTTCGGGGAAACGTTCGTCGTGCCCGAGGTTTTTATTAGGGAAGAAGGGATGAGGGTGATGGGATTGGACAACCCGCAAAAGAAAATGAGCAAGTCGGCGGAGTCGGCATATAACCGCATCGAACTTTTGGACGACGCCGAGACCATCAGGAAAAAAATCAAAAAGGCGGTCACCGACAGCGGAAGCGAAATCGTGTATTCGGACGACAAGCCGGCGCTGAAAAACCTGATCAATATTTATTCTTCCTTTTCAGGAAAAACAGCAAAAGAAATCGTGGAGATGTACAAGGGTCGGGGTTACGGTGATTTCAAAGCCGAGTTGGCCGAGGTCGTCATCGCTTTCCTTGAGCCTTTCCAGCAGCGCTTCAATGCTCTTTCCGACGAGGAAGTTCTGGGGATTCTGCGCGAAGGAGCGGAAAAAGTCGGAGGTATCGCTTGGAAAAAACTCCATCAGGTCAAGGAGAAAGTCGGGTTCATCGTCTGAGAAAAATAAGAAAAGAACCGC
>Ga0076223_127_pt1 | contig 11289 bp, 8 predicted proteins | sample RifGroE2_FD_67847 | JGI IMG/M metagenome (GOLD analysis project Ga0076223, IMG submission 67847) | Parcubacteria (Moranbacteria) bacterium GW2011_GWE2_47_10 | reverse complement strand
CGCTTTTATAATAGAGAAACAAAAGGTAATGGTTCGAAGAAGAAAAAAATCAAAAGGTTTTTTCTTTTTTTTAAATACGGCCTTGGTGGTCGTGGCCGCTTTTTGGGCTTTTTCATATTTTTCAAAAGGCGACGACGAGGGGACTTTTTCCAAGGCGAATGGCAAGGAAGTTTTTTTGAATTTGGACGGATTGGAATTCATTTATAAAACGGACAGCAAGACCGTCGGGGATTTCCTGGGCGAACACTCTTTGGAAATCACGCAAAACGACGCTGTTTGGCCTGCGCCGGAGGTTGAGATATATGGCGGTGGCAGGATTTATGCGCAAAAAGCCAGAAGACTGGTCGCTCTGGAAGGCGGGGAAGAAAAAGAAATTTTCACTTTGCGAAAGACCGTCGGGGAAGCCGTACGCGAGAAAGCCGAACTCAACGTGGGGGAGGATGACATCCTCAAACCCGCCGGTGACTCCTTGGCGGAAGACGGGATGGAAGTCGATATAACGCATGTTAAAGTCGAAGAGGAGATGGAAACCGAAGCGATCGCTTTCAAGACCGTTTCCAATGAGAATGACGATCTCGGTTGGAGGGAAAAGAAGGTAACTAAAAAAGGCGAGAAAGGGACCAAGGAAGTGAGATATAAAGTCGTCTATCATGATGGGGAGGAGATTTCCCGAAAGAAACTGGGCGAAGAAATCATCAAGGAGCCGGTTTCGGAAGTCGTCACCCAGGGGACTTATGTTAAGTTCGGAAAATCGCATACGGGAATGGCGACTTGGTACGACCAGGGACCGCACCCCAATCTACGGGCCAGATTCCCTTTCGAAGGGGATATGTTCGCGGCCAATCCCTGGCTCCCGTTGGGAAGTTATGCTAAAGTCACGAACAAGGCCAACGGAAAATCCGTTATAGTCCGTATTAACGACAGGGGTCCGTTCGGTGAGAACAGGATCTTGGATCTCAACAAGCCGGCTTTCGCGGCAATCGCTTCGCTCGGCGCCGGGATCATCGACGTGAAGATGGAAGAAATTGCAAATTAATCGTAAAGTATTTAAAGTTAAAAACGCGATGCAAGTCAAAGCGAAAAAATCTCTGGGGCAGAATTTTCTCCGGGATGAAAAAATAATAGACCGGATAATCGAGTCGGCGGATTTAAGTTCGGATGATGTCGTTTTGGAAGTGGGACCGGGCGAAGGCGTGCTCACCGAAAAACTCGCAAAGGTCTGCAAGAAAGTGATCGCGGTGGAGCTGGACGACAGGCTGATAGATCCGCTACGTAACAAGTTACGTAACAACGGGAACGTGGAAGTGATACACGGGGATATATTGAAGTTGAGAATTAAAGACGTTATCAGCCAACAGCCATCGGTCATCGAATACAAAGTCGTGGCAAATTTGCCGTACTACATAACCTCTCCGATCTTGCGGCATTTTTTGGAAAACGAAATCGCGCCGCAAGAGATGATCGTGATGGTGCAAAAGGAAGTGGCCGAGAGGATCGTGGCTAAGCTCGGGCAGATGAGCATCCTGGCCGTTTCGGTGCAATATTACGCGGAAGCGGAATATCTTTTCACGGTACCTAAGGAATCGTTCGAGCCTGCGCCGAAAGTGGAAAGCGCGGTCATTAGCATAAAAACATTAAAACAAGAAAGCATTAAAACAAAAGAAGAAACAAAGAAATTCTTTCGGATAGTGAAGGCGGGTTTTTCGGCCAAGAGAAAAACGTTAGTGAACAATCTTGCGAACAGCTTGCATAAAGATAAGAAAGAAATTGAAAGCATCATTTCGGAAATGGGATTTCTCCCGACAGTCCGCGCGCAGGAGCTTTCGGTGGAGGACTGGAAGAAAATAGCAAAAATCATTAGCCATCAGTAATTCGCTATCGGGCTTTTGATGGTGTAGGATGGTTGGCTGTTGACGGGAGCCTCTTCTTTGAGTATGATTGCATATTAAAGGAGCAGCTCTTTTCGTTAAGCCCTATCGAGGAGGAAAATCATGGAAAAAGGGTCTGGGCCAGGTTTCGGAGCTTTCGTGGTCGCTGTCGTTTTGGCTCCCCTCTACTTCCTTTCGAGGGGGAAAATCGTTTCGGCGCTTTTTTCCATTACTTTTTGTGTGTGGGCGTTTTTCGCTTCATTTGCCGGAATGGCCTGGCTGTGGCTGCTTCCGCTCGGTCACATCGGGTGGCACCTCAACAAGAGTTATTCCTCTAGGAGGGATAGTTCATTGGCCGAGAAAATCGCCAGGGCCTTGAAAAAGGTCTTGGGGAGCAATAGCGGAAGAAGGCGCAGAAATAGGCGCAGAAGAAGGAGAAGATAGTGGACAAAACAAAAGACAGCAGGCTGAACTGGCCGCTGTCTTTTTTGTTTTCCGTTGTGGGGGAGGGTCAAATTTTTTTCAAATTGGAATATTCCGTTGAGATCCGTTTTATCCCGACTTTTTTGAAAGCTATGACGATCAGATCGTCCATAACGGAAATGACCACTCCGTCCCCGAATTCCTCGTGCCTGACCCTGTCGCCGTCCCGAAGCTCCGGTCTGTCTTTTTTCGGCTGGGAATAATTTTTAAAATTTGGAGAAAACGAATCGTTTTCCATTTTTATTTTTTCGCTCTGCATCTTGAGTTCTTCGGGAATGTCATCCAAGAATCTGGAAGGCGGATTGACCTGGGTCGAGCCGAACAGCGTCCTTTGGCGGGTGAAAAGAAGATATATCTTTTCTTTGGCGCGGGTCAGGCCCACATACATCAGCCTTCTTTCTTCTTCCATTTCCTCATAGGAAAGCAGACTTCTTGAGTGGGGAAGGATACCTTCTTCGAGACCCACGATGAAGACGTAGGGGAATTCCAGACCTTTGGCGCTGTGGAGCGTCATCATGTGCACGCTGTCGTTTTGTTGGTCGATCGAATCGGTATCCGAGGCCAGGGCGACTTCTTCGAGGAAAGTCCCGATTTTGTCGGTTATGTCAGCATAATCCTTACTGTCATATTTTTGCGCCACGGAAATGAGCTCTTTGACGTTCTCCCATCTGGTTTCGCCTTCGGTGCCTTCCGATAGGAGCATTTTTTCATAACCGCTTTCCTTGAAGACTTTCTCGATGAAATCCGCCGTGGAGATCCTGCCGCTCACTTCCTTCATCCTTGCGATGAATTCACAGAATTTCCTGATGGCGTCTATTTTTCCGGCGTTGAGTCCGGAATTGGTGGTATCCATTTTGAGCGCCGCGCTGATCGGATCCAGCCCATTCGTTCTTGAGAATTCCAGCCAGCGGGAAAGAGTCGCGCTTCCGAGTCCTCGCTTGGGTTCGTTCAACGTCCTTTCCAGCGAAATCGTGTCGGAAAAATTATAGATGAGGCGGATATAGGCGACGATATCCTTGATTTCTTTTCTTTGGTAGAACTTGAGCCCGCCGATGATGCGGTACGGGAGCGAGCGGCGCAAAAACACTTCTTCCAAAATACGGGACTGCGCGTTGGTGCGGTAAAGCACGACGAAGTCTTTATAGGTTATAGGGATTAGGTTCTGGGTGTTAGGTGCCTGATTATTTTTATCGCGGATGATACTAGTAATTTCGTTGGCGATGAAGGACGCCTCGTTCTGTTCGTCGTCCGCTTCATAGGAGGTGATCAGATGTCCTTCGCTTTTCTCCGTCCAGAGTCTTTTGTCTTTGCGGTTGATGTTTTTGGAAATCACGCCGTAGGCCGCGTCCAGGATTATCTGGGTGGAGCGGTAGTTTTGTTCCAGGTGGATCACTTTGGCTTGGGGGTAATCCTTTTCGAAATCCAAAATGTTCTTGATGTCCGCCCCGCGGAAGCGGTAGATGCTCTGCCAGTCGTCGCCGACCACACAGAGGTTCCCGTGCTTTTTGGCGAGCATGTTGATGAGCAGGTATTGCGCCTTGTTGGTGTCCTGGTACTCGTCCACCATTATGTAGCGGAACCAATTCTGGTATTTTTCCAGGATCTCAGGATTTTCGGAAAGTATTTTGACCGTGAAATTGATGATGTCGTCGAAGTCGAGGGCGTTGTTGTCCTTGAGCTGTTTTTGGTATTGAGTGAAGACGCGCGAAAGGGTTTCTTCATAATATCCGTTGGCCTGCTGCGCGAAAAGTTCCGCGTCGACCATGTCGTTTTTCGTGCTGCTGATCGCCGCCAAAAAAGCTTTCGGGTTGAACTGGTCGGTGTTTATTTCCAACTCCTTCATGATCCTTTTGACCATGGCCTGCTGGTCCTGGGTGTCGACTATATGGAAGGCGCTTTTGTATCCCAATCTTTCTATCTCGGCCCGAAGGATCCTCACGCAGATGGAGTGGAACGTCCCGATGATCGGGAGAGAACTCCGGTCGGTGGTGTCCAGAATGGCGGTGATCCTCTCTTTCATTTCCTGGGCGGCTTTGTTGGTGAACGTCACGGTCAGGATGTTGCTCGGACGGATACCCGCCTCCTTTATAAGGAAGGCGACGCGGTGGGTGAGGGTTTTGGTTTTCCCTGATCCCGCGCCGGCGATGATCAGCATCGGGCCGTTTACGGTCGAAGCGGCCAAGGCTTGCTCTTTGTTCAGACCTTTTAAGATATCATTCATGAAAACAATAGAACATTAAAACATTAAAACAATATTAATGCTTTACGCCTTTTTCTAAATTATTTATCTCCGTCCAGAGCATTGCTCCGATTTCTTCTGCCATTTTCAATCCAATCTTATAATTTTCTTCCGAGACAAACCCTTCTTTTAGTGAAAAATACAATAGATACTTGGATTCCTTTAAGGATCCATACGATATCTCGAAAAAATTCAACTGTACGGCGGGTTTTTTGCGGGCATATCCCTCGATATAATTGAGAATTATAGAGAGTGAAGCTCTGCGAAATTGGGATGTGACCCCGTACAATTCTTCCTTGGGAAAACTTTTTGTAGCGGTATAGACAAAATGGACGTATTTATCCATCTTGATTTTCAACTTCTCCTTGTACGCATTTTTGTTTTCATGTTCTTGTGTTTTCATGCTTTCATGCTTTAATGATGGTTTTTTCCATGGAATTTCTTATGGATGTCTTTGAGTTGCTGGTTTGTGATGTGGGTGTAAATTTGGGTCGTGGTGATGGAGGAATGCCCGAGCATGGCCTGCACGCTCCGGATGTCCGCCCCGTTGGAGAGCAGGTCTGTGGCGAAGCTGTGGCGCAGGGTGTGAGGGTGCACGTCCTTGACGATGCCGGCCTTGACCGCGTAATGCTTCACTATCCTTTGGATGCTCCGGGGAGTCAGCCGCTTATCCTTGCTATCGGAAGCCCCGCCGTTTCTGGAGATCCTGATGAAAAGGGAAGGGTCGATGTCTATCCTTTTTTCCAGGTAACCCTCGATGGCCTTTTTGGCCGAATCGGAAACGAAGACTATCCTGATCTTCCCGCCCTTCCCCCGGACGCTGAATTCCTGGCGGGCAAGGTTGATCTGTTCGCGCGTCGTGTTGGTGAGTTCGGAAACGCGCAATCCCGTGGAGAAGAGCAGTTCCAGGATCGCCCGGTCCCTGAGAGCTTTGAGGCTCAACCCCTCGGCGCTTCCCAGAAGGCGGTCCAATTCTTCCGGCTCGAGGAATTCGATTTCCTGAGAAGGGTTCTTGCCGACTTCGATCTTTTCAGCCGAAAGTGCCGCGATGTCGCGCTTGGCCAGATATTTGAGGAAGTTTCTCAGGGCGATCACATGGTAGTTCTGGGTGATCTTTTTCAGGGACTGCCCCTTCTCGTCCGTGAAGCGGTTCAGGTGGATGCGGTATTTCCTGACCAGGTCCATGGTGACGTCGGAAGGCTTCTTGGCGCCGGTCCAATCCAGAAAGCGCCCGAGATAATGCTGGTAGTTCTCGATAGTCTTTTGCGAACGGTTCTGTTCGATTTCCAAATGTTCGAGGAAATCCGTCAAAAGGTTCTTTAAATCCATGGAAGTATGAATTTTGAAGCATGAATCAGACTTTTGTCCATAATCCATACCTCCTGATTCTTGATTTGATTAAATAAAAATGCGTCGCACAACCCATTATACCACATTCTTGGCCGATCGGACCAAGCCTTGAACCGAAAGAGAGTGCGGGTGCGGTTCAGTCGAGGTTCGCCAAATCCCACCAGATCGGTTCCGGGAAATTTTTTAAGTTATCCACAGCTTTTCGGGGCTCCGGGGAGCCAAATAGAGGCAAGCGGGACTTTGGGTCGATTGACAGGGTCCGGTGGGGTAATATAATAGAATTCAGTTAAAAATTAGGACTTTGGATGATGGGCCGGACAGATTTCGTCTGATTAATTACGCGTTCTAACCCCAAAAGTCACCAGAAAGGAATATTCCTATTAGTAGGCCAAAAATTTTCAAACGGGAGAATCTAGCCGAGACAAAGGAAAATCTCAAAATCTTCAATACCAGGCTCCACTTCTATCAAAGAGCCCTGGCAAGTTTCATAAAAAGACATCGGACAGTGAAGCTCCTTCACTTGTTCAGACACTATTCTTCACACGCCGTGGTTGTCTCCAGTGCCCTTTTGGTCGCCGCGACCAACGTCACTTCCGGAAATGTTTCCGGAAGCACGCTTTTCGGTTATTGGGACGAGGGCGCCGAAGAGAGCCGCGCAGCAACCTCCAACAGGATCGAAGCGCAGGAAAGCAAGAGGGAGGACCTGGCCTTGGTCCCTTTGGCGAAAGCCAATACCTCCATAGACCCGAACATGAAGGACGAGGAGGAAAGCGAACCGATAGTGCAGAGCCAGTCGATCCTCACTTCCATCGCGGGCAGCAACGTCCTCAAGGAACCCGAGGAGGAAGGCGGAGTAAAACTCTACACGGTCAAAGACGGGGACACGGTCAGCGGAATCGCTTCCAAGCACGGCATCACGATCAACACCATCCTTTGGGCGAATGACATAGACAATATCGATTCGATCAAGCCGGGAGACGTCATCTTCATTTTGCCGGTAGCCGGCCTCAACCATGTCGTCGCGAGCGGGGACACCATCGAGTCGATTGCGACAAAATATAAAGCCGACAAGGAAAAGATCATCGCTTTCAACGATCTTCCTGCCAACGGAGCTTTGGAAACCGGAAAGGACATAGTCATTCCGGGAGGACAAGGGGAGTCGTCATATTGGGACAAGGAAGAGGTTCCTGACGCGGGAGCGATCGAGAGAAGGCAATATGCCAACTCCACCGGAGGTGTCCCTGAAGTTTCCGGATGGAAGGATCTTACCGGCAAGCCCGGGACGGGACACAGGTTCCCATATGGATATTGCACCTGGTATGTCGCCCAGAAACGCTATGTTCCATGGAGCGGAAACGCCGGAACCTGGCTGTACAAAGCAAAGTCGATGGGATATAAGACAGGAAAGACCCCGAAGGTCGGATCTATCGTCGTGACGACGGAGGACAGGTATTATGGCCATGTGGCTTTCGTCGAGAAGGTCAGCGGCGGCAACATCACCGTTTCGGAGATGAACTATGTCGGTTGGGCCAAAACCAGCCGCCGGTCGCTTCCGGCCACGAGCAGGGTTATCAAAGGGTTCATATATTAAAAAAGAGGGCTTCGGCCTTCTTTTTTATGCATAAGTTGGCTTATTTAAAGTAAATATAGGCATTAGTATTTGACAAGAACGCAATTTTGATATATAATGGATTGTTAGGATGGATCTTTGAAAATTTGGAAAAACCTTCATATAAAGGCAAATTTGTCTGTCAGGACCTATCAAAAACCCCAAAAATGGCTTACGGAAGCCTAAGGAGGCACCATGAAAAAGCTTATCGGTATGTTGTTCGTCGCCTTGTTCACCCTCGCCCTGCTGGGCGGGACCGTTTCTGCTGGTCAGAACGATATTCTTTTCGATAACCAAACTTCCATTAAAAATGCGGTTGCTAATTTAATGGAGAGCAAAATTCACTGGAGGATGCTGGATGGTAGCAATAATCCCGTAAAAATGGTTATTTATTTTCATGATGTCAGGCCTCAGGATAACAATTCGGCCAGGGAGCATCGTGTCGCTGGATACTTTGAATGCACCATCGGGGAATTGAAGACTGCAAGAAGCGGTATCCCCTACGTCGTCAGAGAGGCTAAGGGGCGTGTCCATTTCGCAATCGGATATCGCGAATATCTCAAGGATGCGATTGTGAATAATGGATTTTCTCAAGTGAAGGTCACTAAGGGTCAAACTGGAGGACTTGTTCCTCAATTCCGATATGCATTCGCGATCGGTATCGACAACCCTCGGGAAGAAAAGGATTTCATGGCAGCAATTAAAAAAAACAGCTCGCTCAAATAAAAGAGCGGATTGATTGGTTGTTGTATTGCGGGAGCGTTAAGTTCCCGCTTTTTATTTTGGACTATTTTGTGGTATAATTTAGTATAAGAATTTGCTTGAGTTCGGAATTTGCTGAAGTGAAAAAATATATAAAAATGAAGGGATTTTTTCCTAAAAATAAAAAGACACTCCTCTTTGCACTTTTGTTTGTTTTTGCATTTGTTTTTGCATTTGGAACAGCCTTTTTTGTTCCGGATGTCTATGCTGTTGGTTCGGCTGACGGAGGCGAGATTAGCGTAACCGACGTCATCGCCAACCCCATTGACACGATGCTGCTGATCATCTTCAAAGTGGTCGGATGGCTGTTGGGGGTCGCCGGGATTTTGTTCGCCTGGGTGATCGCGCCTGAAAACATCACGGCCATAGTCGGGAGTGAAGCCGTCTATCGGGTCTGGACGACGGTGCGGGACTTTCTCAACATGTTTTTCATTTTGGTGTTGCTTTTCTACGCTTTCGCGACAATTTTCCAGATCGAAAAATATAACATTAAAAAAATCCTGCTCAATCTCGTGCTGATGGCGCTGTTGGTCAATTTCAGCTTTCCGCTCGCGCGTTTCATTATCGATGTCTCGAACGTCATCATGTATCACCTCTTGAACAACATGTTCGTCGGGGACGCATCGAAGTTCGGGGCGACCTTCGGCGCCTTTTCCGGAATCACCGATATCATGATGCCGAAAGATCCCCTGGCGGACAACGCGACATATCTTTTGGTCACTACCGTTTTCGTTTTCATCCTCGCCGTGACGCTCCTTTTGATCGCGGTGCTCCTGCTGATCAGGCTCATCGTGTTGGCGGTTTTGGTCATGTTGTCCCCGATAGGATTTGTGGGGAATGTGATTCCGGGTCTTGCCGGACAGGCTGGCAAGTGGTGGGACACTTTTTTCAAATATGCTTTCAGCGGGCCGATAATGATTTTTTTTCTGGCGGTGTCTTTGATGATGATGCAGGCGGTCAGGGACCACAACAACATGTTGCAATATGCCGCTCCGAACGCCGCGATCAACCAAGCCAACTGGATGGCCAACCTCGCATTCACCTTGGTGCCGGTCATCATGCTTTGGGTCGGAATAGGCTCCGCTCAGAGCGTCGGTATCCATGGCGCAGGAGCCGTCGGGGCTTGGGGACAGAAATTCATGAAGGGAACCGGGAAATTCATGGCGGAATCCACCGGGGTTCCCGGGGGATACAAGGTCGCCAAGGACGATTTCCTCAAGAATGGAAAATTGCTGGGACGCCAGGTTCCTTTGTATGGCGGCAGCGAGGCTACCGCTTTGCGTGCGGCTAAGATCGGCGGCGCTTTGACCAATAAGAAGATGGGAGAAGGATGGAGTGAAGCTCAGATTGAACACGAGAGGAAGAAAGTCAATGAGCTTAGAAAGGAATGGAAGGATGCGGGAGGCGCAACTGATTCTGACTTGCAAGACGCGTTACATGGTAAGGACAGGGTTAAGGCTAGAGCTGCTGCTCTTGAAATGGCTGAAAAGAATGGATTTGGTAAGGATGAAGCTGAGCGTTTGGCTAATTATCGAAAAGCTTTGGAAGCTATCGGGAACGACAAGGTTGCCAAAGGCACTTTTGACGATAAGGTTAAAGAAAAACATATCAAAGTCGTTATCGATCATGAGGGTGGAACGGATGCTGCTTATGAGAAGCATATCGGAAAGATGACTTCCGAGCAGTTAGCTAAGCAGAAGAATTTCCATGATAATGCAGGAGCTAGAAATTACTTGGAAAGAAATGTCACGGATGAAAGGTATTTGGAGGAGACCGCAAAGAAGATGACTCAAAAAGACAGGGAGGAGTGGAGAAAAATGGGCGCCGGCAGCAATCTTCACAATGCCGTTTCTTAAAACAAAAGCCAATGAATGTTAAGTACCCAAAATGCGTTAAGCCTTTGAATATTCCCGTCTCGGAAAACGAGACGCTGGAGCAGTTTCGGGAAAGGTGGGCGAAAATAGACGCCCTTTCTGAAAAAGAAAAAGACATCCTGTCTTCTGATTTTACGTATGGACTTATTTTGGAACTTTCAAAAACTCTCGGACTTTCCGAAGGGGAGACCGCGGATGTTTCCAGGCTGGTGCGCGCTCTGGTATGTGGCGACATAATGCGCGAACAACTGGATTTGGTTTTGGGAAAAGCTTTCCAAAGATTGGACATCGACGCGATATCAAGAATAAAGGTTGCTATTTCCAAAATCCTCACGCAAAAGACGCAGACCGAGGAGAAAGCGGAAAGGATGGAAAGCGTTCCGATCGCGGCGGCGCTCAAAAAATATGAGAAACTCGGAGAACAGATGATAACATCCGGGCCGATCAAGCTCAGGGTTTTCCCGGAACTGGTGAAGCCTTCGATCAAAAATTGGATCGCCGATTACCATGACAACCTCGGGGCGCAAAAACACGGTTCGATCGAAAGGGGAAACTATCTTTTCCATAGCAACAACGCCAAGAAACTTTCTTCTTTGGAAAGGAGAAGGTTGGCCGAAGTTTTGAAATCCCTCGACGGTGACGGCGAGGTGAACGTCGACCCCGCGCTCCAAAAAATACTTTTCGAAAACAAGACGGAGCAGGACATGCCGGAAAACAGTTCCGCAAGGGAGAAGGTTTCTTCGACGAAGCCCGCTATGGAAAAGAAAGTGGAAAATTATTTCAGTGTGAATTCCGCGCCGAGATCTTCTTTCGGATTTCCATCCGCACCTGCCAAGCCAAGTGCTTCCGAGACAAGAACTCAATCGGCTGTAAACCCGGGATCTGGCGCCGCTCCGCAGTTCCGCCCGTCTTTCGTCGCTCCTTCCAAAAAGCAGGAAGTTCCAGTACAGGAATCTCCGAGAAAAGTTTGGAATCCGGCCGAAGCGGTGAAAAGAAGGATGATGGAGGAAAGCGGAGCCGCTCAGTCCTCACCCGCACCCGTTTCCAATCCGGTACCGGCTCCGCAATCGGTTCCCGTTCCCGGACAAGGCAACAGCATAAGGT
>Ga0076223_130_pt1 | contig 11378 bp, 14 predicted proteins | sample RifGroE2_FD_67847 | JGI IMG/M metagenome (GOLD analysis project Ga0076223, IMG submission 67847) | Parcubacteria (Moranbacteria) bacterium GW2011_GWE2_47_10 | reverse complement strand
GTTCATTTTAGAGAAGTTGCTGTTTCCACAGGAAGGCGATGGTCCGCTGCTGTTCTGGGCTAAAGAGATCCTGGTCGCCCTGCTGATCCTGTCTGTGTTCTGGATGCTGGCGCAGTTGGTTGTTCTCTTCCTGAACAAGTGGGGGAAACGCCTGGCTGCATTCACCAACAGCGACCTGGACGACAGGGTTTTGCAGCGGATCATTCCGCATCTCTCACGCTTGCTGAGCATGTTGGGTATTTATCTGGCGATACGTTCTCTACCATTGCATGAAAAGATCTTTGTAGTTTTTACCGGGGTATTGTTCATCGCACTTGTAGTGATCGTCTTCAACCTGATGCTCGGCCTGCTGACGCCGCCAGTCGGCATCCTGCTCTACATCGGCATGCTGATCTGCGCGCAGGCGTTCCAGGCGACGCCGCGCGACCACGCGCCGGACTTCGCCACCCGGCACGAACTGGTCCTCAAGAACCTCGCCTCCGGAACGGAATTCGGCCTCAAGCTCAAAGTCCGCGACGAAGACGGAAACGAGACCGAGGAAACCTTCCAGAAATTCAAGACCGCGACCGACGAAAACTCCCCGAAGATCGAGCAGGTCAGAACCGACTCGGCCCTGACCCAGTCCGACAAAGTCCAGGCCATCATTTCTTGGAAGACGGACGAAAACTCCGACACCTCCATCATCTACAAGGAAGGCAAGGCCGGGAAGGAAAACGAGATCAAAGTCTCAGACGTCATGACCACCTCCCACATCGCGGTCATCACCACCTTCAAGCCTGGAACGGTCTATTACTTCAACGTCAAATCCATCGACGTGGCCGGTAACGAAGCCAAATCCAACGACTTCGCCCTGCTGACCCCGAAGAGGAAAGAGAACATCATCCAGATCATCGTCAACAACTTCCAAGACATCTTTGGTTGGGCGCAGAGGTAGAATAAAAAAACAGGCTCTTTATGAGCCTGTTTTTTTATATTGATTAATTTACATTTATCAATTCACAATAAATTTTCAAAATATGAATGATAAAACAAAAAATTATGATTTGGAAGAAAGAACATCCGTTTTTAGTGAAAACATAATAGATCTTTGTAGGAGTATTGAAAAAAATATCATAACAAGGCCCATAATAAACCAATTGATGCGCTCAGGAACCAGTGTCGGGGCTAATTATTGCGAAGCCAACAATGCTTGCTCTAGAAAGGATTTTAAAAACAAAATATTTATCTGCAAAAAAGAATCCCAAGAAACCAAATACTGGTTACGGTTGTTGAAGAAATCGAGTTTAATTAAAGAGAGCGAGATAGGCAATCTCATCCAGGAATGCCAGGAGTTTATTTTTATTTTTCAAAAAATAATAAATTCCTTAAATAAGGTTCAATAAATAAAAAGATCGCTTTTAAAATTGGAAGTTGAAAATTTATTGTGAATTGAAAATTGAAAAATGTAAATTTAAAAAAACGGCTTACGCCGTTTTTTCGTCCGCGATCTTATTCAAAATCTTCTTCACTTGCTTCAGACTCTCGTCGTCCAGGATGGAGATGGGGGTTATTTCCTTTTTGAGTTTTTTTAGGGATTTTATTTTTTTCTTGAGCTCTTCCGGGGAAACCGTGTCGGCCCTGCTTATCAGGATATGTTCAGGTTTTCCCAGGAGCTCGCTGTTGTGCGCGCCTAGCTCGGCCCGGATGGTTTCATAATCCTCCAATGGGTTTTCCGAATCGGCCGCAAGGAAATGGAAAAGCACTTTGGTCCTCTCGATGTGTTTGAGGAATTTGTGTCCCAATCCTTTGCCTTCCGAGGCTCCTTCGATGAGGCCCGGGATGTCGGCCAAAATCAGGCCATAGTGCACTCCCAGATTGGGCTCCAAGGTAGTGAAGCGGTAGTTGGCGACTTTGGCGCTGGCGTTGGTCAGTTCGTTAAGCAAGCTGGATTTTCCCACGTTGGGAAGACCCACGAAACCGACGTCCGCGATCATTTTTAGCTCCAAGCGGAAATCGAAGCTTTCGCCGGGAAGACCCTCTTGGAATTGTTCGGGGGAGGTGTTACGTGCGGATCTGAAAAGGAAATTGCCCTTGCCGCCGTTTCCTCCTTTGGCCAAAAGCACCTTTTGTCCCACAGACGTTATTTCATGGGTTTCGTTTTTGGTGAGATTATGGAGGACCGTGCCTACGGGGACTTGTAGCACGAGCTCCGGTCCGTCGGATCCGTCGCGGAATTGCCCGCGCCCGTCCTTTCCGTCATCGGCGCGGATTTCTTTTTTGAAGCGGAATTGTCCCAGGGCGCCCAGATCGGAAATCCCCTCGACAAAGACGCTTCCGCCGTCTCCTCCGCTTCCGCCGGTCGGTCCGAGCATCATCATATTCTTGTTGAAATTGACGGCTCCGGTGCCCCCTTTTCCTGCCGTTATCTTAAGTTTTACGTCATCTATGAGCATATTAGCTAAATTTACAATTTTTAATTTTAAATTTTAAATCAAATCTGAATTTTTAATCAATAGAAATTGAAACATTTAAAATTCACTTAAAATTTCAAATTTATAATTTAAAATTTTCCATTCCTATTATCTTGCCATACTTTTATCCGGATGTAAAGGGGTTGGGCTAAAAAATTGAAATAAAGATTTTTTTGCGTGGTATTTAATAGTGCATGTAAAAATTAAAACAAAAGTAATTATGAAAGCGAGAATCATGGTTATCACTTTTGTCTTAGTTCTTGCGAAGATATTGGTATCCTGAGGCATGGGTACTGCGCCGCAAGGGGGTTCGGCTGGAGAAAAAAAGGGTGAAGATAAAATCCGTTCCGCCGGTTGGCGGAGAACGGATTTTATCTTTTCTTTGGACAGCGCGGCCCGTTTGGTGTAGTATTTTTAGACATATAAGAAATTAAGGTTATCGGATATCATGGAAAAAAATAAATTCGAATTCGACGTTGCCGTGGTCGGCGGCGGGCCAGCGGGGATGATGGCGGCTTTGCGCGCGGCCGAAAAAGGGGCGCGGGTGGTCCTGGTCGAGAAGAAAGACTTTTTCGGCACGAAACTGCTGATGACCGGGGGAGGAAGATGCAATATTTCCCAGGCCGAGAGCGATCTGAAAAAGTTGGCGCAATCTTATAAGAACGGAAGATTCCTTCTTCCTGCTCTGCGCAAGTTCGGGCCGGAAGAATTTTCCAGATATTTCGAAAGGTTGGGAGTGGGTCTTAAGGTGGAAAAAAACGGACGCGTGTTTCCCAAATCGGAAAAGGCTTCCGACGTGGTCGGGACGCTGAGGAAAAGGCTTTTGGAAAACGGGGTCAATTTTTTCATGGAAAGCGAGGTTGCCGAAATCGGATTTTCGGGAAGCGTCATTGAAAAACTTGTCTTGAAAGACGGAAGGGAAGTCGTGGCTCAAAACTATGTCATCGCCACCGGAGGGAAGTCCTATCCGCATTCCGGCTCCACGGGGCAGGGCTATGGGTGGGCTGAAAAAATAGGGCATACCGTTGCGGAACCCGAGCCGTCGCTCGTACCGGTGAAATCGGAAGCCGAATGGCTGGCCGACCTTCAAGGGGTGAGCCTCTCTGACGCCAAAGTTGGAGCCTACCAGGACGGCAAGAAAATTTTCGAAAGCCAGGGGGAAATGCTGGTCGCTCATTTCGGGTTGAGCGGTCCGATGGTGCTCAACATCAGCGGGAAAATTAGGGATCTTTTGAAAAGCGGGGACGTGGTTTTGAAAGTGGACCTCAAGCCGCACATGGATGCTGAAAAATTGGACGAGGTCGTCAGGGCCGATCTGGAAAGGAACGCGGGCAAGAAACTGGCGAACTGCCTAGGGGATCTTTTTTCCGAGAAAGTCCGCGATGCGGTGCTCAAGCTTTCAAAAATAGACACGGAAAAGCATGCCGCCAAAGTCAGCAGGGAAGAAAGAAGGAAAATAGTTTTTCTGATCAAGGGATTGGAAGTTCCGGTCAAGGAACTCTTCGGGTTCGATCGGGCCATGGTGACGAGCGGAGGAATCTCGACCAAGGAGGTGGATTCCAAAACGATGCGCTCGAAAAAAATCGACAACCTTTTCTTTGCCGGGGAGGTTCTGGACGTCGATGGGCCTACCGGGGGATACAATCTTTTGGCTTGTTGGAGTACCGGTTATGCGGCAGGCGAGAATTCCTTCAGAGGGTTTTAAGCCCCCAGCGCTGTCCCTGTTTCATTTTGATCCCATAAGGGGTATAATATAGGCGTAATAATCATTATGAAAAATGCCATGGACGAGAGGGAATACCAGTTTTATATCGCCGACCAGCTTGCCAAAAACGAAGACAAATTGAGCGAACTCTACGCCCTTTACAGGGAGAAATTCACCTTCATGAAGAAATTTTGGGATGAGCTTACCGAGGACGAATTAGGGCACGGAGCTTGGGTAAGGACCTTGAGGAAGAAGATAGAAGACGGGACGGTGCAATTCGGAGAGCACAGGTTCAATAAGGATTTGTTGGAGGATTTTTATAAGAATGTCCAGCTCCAGATATTCGAAGCTGAAAAGGAGATATCGCTCGTCGACGCCCTGCGGAACGCCGTGAAGATGGAGCAGACAATGATCGAGAAGAGGTTTTTCGACGTTTTCAAGGGGGACAGCGTGGAATTGGAGATTTTGCTTTTGGCGCTCCGCTACAGCACGGAGAATCATCTGAAAACCGTGGCGGACCGTTACAAGAGCGAGATCGGGGAGATGGGACAGGGAATCGCGGCACAAACCGCTTAAATATACTGCGGGATTGACTATGGAGCCCAAATATGCTATCCTGGAGTTGCTTGTAAGTGTTTCGTTAGTTTTCCCTTCGTTTTGTGAGGAGAAAGAGCGGCGAAGTAGAGAGGTCGCCTTACAAAGTTAATTAGAACAATAAGACGAAAAAAATGGCAAAGAAACTATACGTCGGAGGACTTCCATACGCCACGACTGAAGACGCGCTTAAGGAGCATTTCTCCCAGGCCGGAACAGTCGAGTCAGCGAACATTATCACTGACAAAATGAGCGGAAGATCCAAAGGATTCGGATTCGTGGAAATGAGCTCTGATGAGGAAGCTCAGAAGGCTATCGACATGTTCCATGGAAAAGAGTTCGAAGGAAGGACCCTTACGGTGAACGAAGCTAGGCCGCTCGAAGAGAGACCTAAAAGGGATTTCAACGGTGGAAGCAGATACTAAGTAGGACACTCTTTTGAAATATGAAAACCCCCGCCTAGGCGGGGGTTTTTTGTTGCGGGGAAAACTGGTATAATTATTAAGACTTACGCTTTTGATCGCAGTAAGAATGAGTATTTGCGTCAATACGCACAGAGGCTCGTTCGAGCAAGAGCAAACGCGTGAGTCTTAAGATATTAACGACAAAAAAATGAAGATAGCTATATTCGAAGTGCAGAAGTGGAAACAGGAATTCCTCAGGGACGGATTGCCGGATCACGAAATCATTTTTTTCGAAGAGCCCCTTTCCGAAGAAAACGTCGAAAAGGCCAAGGACGCCGAGGCGATTTCAGTTTTCATTTATTCCAAAGTCAAAAAGGAAACAATCGAGCGATTGCCTAAACTGAAATTCATCGCGACGCAGTCCACCGGTTTCGACCATATCGATGTCGAGCATTGCAAGGAGAAGGGAATCGGGGTGGCCAATGTCCCGCATTACGGGGAGAATACGGTGGCGGAGCACACCTTCGCCCTGATTTTGGCGCTTTCAAGAAACGTCCATAAATCATACCTTCGCACGAGCGGAGGGGATTTTTCCATCGAAGGTCTCAAGGGATTCGACCTCAAGGACAAGACGCTCGGAGTCATCGGGACGGGAAAAATCGGACTCCATGTGATACGCATGGCGAAAGGTTTCGGCATGCATGTCAAAGCTTTCGACGTCCAGACCGACAACTTCCTTTCCGAAGTTTTGCATTTCGAATACGCCCCCTTGGATGAGGTACTGGCCACTTCCGATATAGTCTCACTCCACGTTCCGTACAACAAGAACACGCACCACCTGATCAACAAGGAAAATATCATGAAGATGAAAAAAGGCGCGCTGCTGATCAATACGGCGCGCGGGGGAGTGGTGGACACGGACGCGCTTTTCGACGCCTTGGACGAGGGGTATATCGGAGGAGCCGCACTGGACGTTTTGGAGGGGGAGGAGCTCCTTTTGGACGAGAAGCAAATGCTCTATTACAAGGAGGACAACGACAAGCTGCGCGAACTGGTGCGCAACGAGCAGATCCTCAAGAGAGATAACGTGGTCTTCACTCCGCACATCGCCTTCTATTCGCAGGAAGCCTTGGAAAGGATCCTTAACACTACGGCTGAGAATCTCAGGGCGTTTTCCGAAGGCGTCGCCATAAATACGGTAGGGGGAGCCGGCTGAGATAAAAAAAGACAGGCGGAGCCTGTCTGAGCGGCATATTTTTTCGTAGCGCCCACTCAATGAACTAAAAGGGACTGGACTTGGATCGGAACGGCTATGGAATGGAAACCCTCGTCATAATCGGGAGGTTCGCCTATGGAGAAGACATAGAGCCCGTTTCCGTCGGCATAGGCTTCGAAGGCTATGCCTTCCAGTCCATGTCCGTTTTGTCTCCAGCGCACGGTTCCCGGAATGGGTTCGACTATGGAGAAAATCCTTCCGTCAACTGCGACAATCCCGATCGTCGGCATGGTCGGTCTTTCCATTACCCGGGACATTTTCAGAAGAGCTCTGATCGCGGTGTATTTCGACATCCGCCAACACCTCCTTTTCTGCGGCGATCCTTATGTTTTTGATACAACCGGTCGGGGTGTTGAATTCCGGAAAAAAGAAAAAGCCCCAAGCTGTTCAGCTTGGGGCTCTATTTTTCTGAAGCGGAAAGGTTCAGTTCCGAAGCGCCACCAGCACGACTGGCAGGTTGTATTGCATGGAGGTCACGGGCTCGCAAGTCCGCGAACAGACTACCTCCCGTTCGACGAATTTTCCGTCTACGAGGGTCACGTTTTTGACCCCGTTCGGTCTGGACGCATCCTTCATCCAGAGCTCCTCGTACCAGGCGAGTCCTCCCATGTGTTTGGGAGGAACCCGGAAAACGGCGTTGTCCGGAATTTCAGCGATTGTTTTGACCGCACCTATTCTCATTTTCGCTCTCCTCCTTTTTTGCTAGGGAATTGATATAGGTTGCCCTTTTTCTCAATAGGTTGTTGTTCTTCCAGATAACCGAAGATGGTCACATTCACGGAGTCATCGAAGCGGTGGATTTCCCTTTGCAGGAGTTCACTCCAGAGGGGTAGGGGTTTTTCTCCGAACAGGTGCGTCTCCACTAGCGCCACCGGTCCTAGGAGCGTCATGACATAAAGCAGGAAATGCTTAGGGCATGAGCCTTTTGCCGGCTGGAAGATTATGCCGATTTCACCTTTGATTTTTTCCAGTTTTTTCCAATCGCCTTTTCTGAATTTCTTGTCCAAGTCCGGACTCCTTTCCTATGGTTTATTGTCAAAGGGCTATTTTCGTATTCTTGAGATTATAGCATATAATTTGATATTTGTCCAGGATTTTCATGGGTGGTTTTCGAAGGGTATTGTGGTTGCAATTTCTTGCAAATAAGGTGAATAAACTTGCCCTAATTTCGTTTTTTACGTATGCTTCCCATATGGAACCAATAAAATCGGCACAATTTATCAAAGGCATCGTGGGCACGGACCCGATCCTTTTGGAAAAAATACCCCAAATCGCTTTCGTGGGCAGGTCCAATGTGGGTAAATCCTCCATGATCAATTCTTTGGTCGGGATGAGGAATCTGGTCAAATCCAGTTCCACTCCGGGCCGAACCAAAGAAATCAACTTTTTCCTGATAGACGAGAAAGTTTATTTCGTCGATCTTCCGGGATACGGTTATGCCAAGCTCTCGGCCAGCCACGCGGAGAAGATGCGCAAGATGATCATGTGGTACTTGGAAAGGTCCGAAGCCAACCTGAAAAAAGCGGTGCTGATCTTGGACGCGCAGGCAGGACCCAAGGAGTTCGACCTTCAGATGGCGGACCTGCTCGTTTCGAGCGGGCACGATTTCATCGTGGTCGCCAACAAGGCCGATAAGCTCAATCAAAAGGAGATGGCGAAGATGGTCAAGATTTTGGAAGGGAAATTTTCCAACCATAAGATATTTTTTTATTCGGCCAAGACGGGGAAGGGGAAAGAAATGATTTTGGAAGAATTGTTCGGATAAGATTTATTTCGGAAAATTTAAAAGACCCCGGGAGAGAGTTTTCTCCAGGGGTCTTCTTCGTTCAGGCTTGGGTGGGATCGGTGAAGGTTCAGGCCAGGACAATGTCCCGGCTACCTATCCTCCGTTCGGCGGATGCCGATTTGGTCGACTTGTTCGTGGCGCGGTTTGCCGAAGCGATCGCAAGCTCGGCACTGCTCACCCTCCCGAAGTTTCCGATCAGGTTGCCGAAATCGCGGTTTTGCAGGACGGCGTAGGAAATTCCTCCGCCCTTGACATGTTCTACCGTGCAGATGAGGACACCTTTTTCGCGGGTGCAGGCAGCCGATATGTCGGCGGTGATGTCCGGAAGGCTGCCTTGTTCGTCGATGGCCGGGGATTGGATGGCCGCGCCTTTATCCGCCATGACCTCATGATGGGCGAGGGCCGGCGGGGGGAGCGCGATTGCCAACAGGATAGCCACTGAAAAAAACGCTGTCAGTATTTTTCTCAAATACGACCTCCCTTCATGGGCAAAAGGTTAAAAGCAATCTTCCTTTTCCATTTCCTCCTTTCTGTCGCGGCGCAGGAAGCGGTCGCCAGGGTCAAAGAACAGAATTCGATAATATCCGAATTATATAGGTAAATCGGAAAAGTCGCAATAATTGACCTTTTCCAGGGGTATTATCAGTATAAAATATCTTCCATCGGCAAGCACATTAACAAAGGAAAGGCGGTGAGCGGTCATGGTGGGATGTTGCGGATGCTTGTCTTTGCCCGCTGAAGGAAATCCTGACGGACCCTGCCTTATTTCTTTCGAGTTTGAAAGGCTCGGCAGGAAAGTCGTCATCATGAAGCATGGTGGGGAGTGCGTGGAATGCGCCGAAGAAAGGTTCAGGGCGGTTTTTGAAAAATATGAAGGGGTTTTTATAACGGTCGAAGGCGGAAAAATTTCGGTCGACCGGAGTTACTACCTGACAGCGAAGGAAACGCATCACAGTTACGCGAAGGAAATGGATATGCTATTGGAGGCCCTCAATGTCAGGGTTTGAATCGAGTAAGTTTTTTATGGCGAGAGGCAATGCCCCGCCTTCATTTTTTATTTAAAGCCGGTCCGGGGCACGGATTGGAAATATTTGCAAAACCATGATTGTATGTTAATATCCGACAAATCCATGGATATGGGTTTGATCGGCATTTTGACAATACTTTTTCCGAAGGGAGGTATTCATATGGTAGCGGTCGCGAGCGTGGTGGATATCACTGACAAGAAGTTTTTCATCATCATGGGGACGTGTTTCCATTCCTTGGGGAAAGGGAAGGCGGAAAAAAGGAGAATGGTCCTTTTACACGGCTTCGACAAATTGGTGGCTTTCGAAAGCAGATCCCAGGCCGAGGAGTTCATGGTGAAAACCACAGGCGATTCAGGCTTCGCGGTCCTGGCGAAGGGTACCGACGAAATCGTCGAATTCATGAAATCCAACGGCTTCAGGAGCCTCCTTTTGAATCCGGGAGTGGAAAAATCCGGAGACAATGAACTTTCGCTGGCCAGTCTGCAGTTTTCCATGAAAGTGGACAGGCAGCAAAAAGTCAGTTGAGGTTTCCAGGGGGTTCCCGCAAAGCTTTTGCGGGAACCCTTTTTCGTTATCAAAATCAAACGGGTTGTTGGCGCTGGTTGACAAAGGACTGTTTTTGTGCTAACATTCCCTATTATAGGAGTTGTTTCAAAAGTGATATTTTCCTGTCCGCGCCGGGGTGGTGCGGGCAATTAACCCCAGAAAAGGAGGAAATGATTCATGAACGAACGTTTTTCGTACCAGGGCATGGTCACCACCGATGATTCGAAAGTCATCAAGGAGCACGGAAAGCCTCCCTACATGATCGACAAGATCATTTATGACGAGGGCATTCCCGTCACCCTTGTCCTGGTCGTCGAAAACGGCGATAAGGCCCAGCTGCCCGCCGACAAATTCAGGAACTATGAGTTCCGCGGACAGGCCGCCTGAAGCCTGGATTGGAAAAGAAATCTGCCCCGGATCGCGCTGCGCTCCGGGGCTATTTAATTACTTGGCACAATACGTAACCCTCTGCGGAACGGATGAGTTGACTTTCCTTTGCATTCCTGCTATACTTTTACAATTTTTCAAAAATAATTATGGAAATCAGGAACATAGCCATCATCGCCCATGTGGACCATGGAAAAACGACTCTTACGGACGCGATCATGCGCCAGACCGGAATGGTCAGCGACGAAACGACGTCCATGGACAACAACGCGCTTGAAAAGGAGCGAGGAATAACGATTTACGCCAAGAACACGTCGGTCAATTACCGCGACACGAAAATAAACATCGTGGACACGCCGGGACACGCCGACTTCGGATCCGAAGTCGAACGCGTTTTGCGTTCCATAGACAGCGTGCTTCTCATCGTGGACGCGCAGGAAGGGCCTATGCCTCAGACCAGGTTCGTGCTCAAAAAATCTTTGGAATTGGGACTCAAGCCCATCGTGGTCATCAATAAGATCGATAAACCGGCGGCCAACCCGGACTTGGTTCAGGAGCAGGTATACGAACTTTTCTTGGACCTCGGAGCGGACGACGAACAGTTGGATTTCACGACCATGTACGCGATCGGAAGGGCGGGAATCGCCAAGGAACATCTTTCCGACGAGTCCGACAACCTGGAACCTCTTTTGGACATGATCCTTCTGAAAGTGAAGCCTGCCAAGGCCGATAAAGAGGTCGCTTTGCGTATGCAGCCTTTCAATTTGGGATATGACAATTTCTTGGGAAGATTGGCAGTCGGAAGGATCCATGAGGGAACGATCAGAATGGGACAAACTTATATTTTGAAAAAAATGGACGGTACGGTCGAGAAATCGCGCGTAACCAAACTTTATACTTTCAAGGGAACCGTCCGCGAAGAGGTGCAGGAGGCTTACGCCGGAGACATCGTCATGGTGGCGGGATTCCCCAAGATAGATATCGGTGAGACCATCTGCGAAGACGAATCGCAGGAATCCCTTCCGGCCATCACTATCGACGAACCTACGATCTCGCTTCGTTTCATGGTAAACGATTCTCCATTCGCCGGACGCGAAGGTAAATTCGTGACCAACAAGCAGATCCGCGAAAGATTGGAAAAGGAATTGGAAGTGAACGTGGGACTCAAGATCGATTTTTCTTCCTCGGCTGAATACTACACG
>Ga0076223_137_pt1 | contig 11648 bp, 23 predicted proteins | sample RifGroE2_FD_67847 | JGI IMG/M metagenome (GOLD analysis project Ga0076223, IMG submission 67847) | Parcubacteria (Moranbacteria) bacterium GW2011_GWE2_47_10 | reverse complement strand
TTTCCTGGAATAATTTCCAAGCATGTTCAGCGATTGAAGCAGTTAAGGTTTCAATATAATATGAACCACCAGCAGGATCAGCTATCTTGTCGAAATAGGATTCTTCTTTTAAAAGAATTTGGGTATTTCGGGCAATACGATCTGAAAAATCTGTCGCTTTTTCGAAAGCATTATTAAACGGAGTAACGGTTAATGAATCAATACCGGCGATTGTTGCTGACATAGACTCTGTTGTTCCGCGAAGTAAGTTTACATAAGGATCGTAAACGGTTTGATTCCATTTAGATGTAGTAGCATGAATAATCATTTTAGCTACTTCTTTATTTTTTGGCTTGTAAGCATCAACAATTTGTGCCCATAGCATTCGTGCTGCACGGAATTTTGCAATTTCCATAAAATAATTTGAGCTTACACCGAAATTGAATTTCATGTTTTGTGCAACAGTATCAATATCCAGGCCGGTTTCAGTTAATAGTGTTAAGTACTGATTTCCCATCGACAATGCAAAGGCTAATTCCTGAACGATGGTTGCCCCGGCACTATTAAATATTTCACCATTAACCCCAATAACCCTGAAATTTGGAAGGTCTTTTGCTTTTTCAACCAGCTTTTTAGCGGTTTCAAAAACTTCATCCTGCGATTTGCAGAAATTGCCATTTAGTGAAAGATGCGAAAGAGGGTCGAAGCTAACCGATCCTTTAATTTCGTTTTTGTTGATTTTGTTTGTTTGTACTTTTTCGTTTAGAAAATCAATAAATGGATGTGCAGCTGTTGCGCCCATTATATTAAGCTCGATACTTTCCAGGTGGATGTTTTTTAATAAGGTTTCAAAATCCTGGTTCGAAAAATTTTCTTTGCATGTTACATCGAATCCAATAGAATCAACACCCTTCATTAAAACGTCGATGGCTTTTTTATTTGCAGCGGCAACGTCTGAAGCATCGATGTTTTGTCGAATAAACCAGCAATTGCATTTTGATTTATTCCCACGAACATAAGGAAACTCCCCTGGAAGATATTTAACATGTTTGAGATTTTCGATATGTTCAGCAGACAAGAAGGGCGCTATTGCAGAACACGCGGCACTTTGCGCAAACACCCGCCAACTTTATCAGCAGCTTTTGCACAATAGGCAGCATACCGACAACAGGCGTTTGCGCGATTCTTGATATTATGCGATACCAACCAAAAGAGCTGGCAATCGCTGGTTTTGATTTTTTTAAGAGCAAAATCCACAACATAAATGAGCCGTGGCAGCCAAAAGACGGCAACGGGCACGATTTTGAAACAGAAGAGATTGTTGTTGCTGATTTGATAGCCAATAATCTTTTAAAGAACCTGACAGGAGGCGCTAATAATGCGTGAATCATTAAAAATGGCAGTTGAAATCTTTGGCAATCAGCCAGTTAACGCGGTTGAATTGGGCGTAGCAGCAGGCGCAAACGCTCAGATGATTTTTGATAGCTTGAACATCGAGCGGCTTTCGTTGATTGATAGCTGGAATCCTGACTACAACGCCGATTGTATTTTGTGGATGCGGCAGACCGAGTTTCGTTTTGCTGGCAAAGAAAACGTTGTAATCATACGCCATGAGGCTATCACAGCGGCAAATCTATTCAAAGACGGCTCGCTTGATTATCTTTACATCGACGATAACCACGCGCCGAAGCATGTTTACAAAGAGCTCTGCGCATGGTATGACAAAATGAAAGACGGCGGTATTGTAGCCGGGCACGACTGGGCTGACAACGGCAGGGCAAGCGCGGCAGTTATTCAGTTCTGCAATGAGCGCGGTATTCTGTATTATCACGCTGCAAATGAGGGCGAAGAAGTGGCTGATTGGTGGTTTTTCAGATGAACGAAACAAGTAAACTCACCGAAAAGCGCCGGGCACTCGGCATTTATGACAAATATTTTGTTGGCAGCGGCTTAGAAATAGGCGGTTGGAATGACCCGTTAATCGTAGACGGCAAGCCGATTACTCAGCATACGTTGCCCGATGGCAGCACGCACAATCTACCATTTGCAGATGGCTCGTTTGATTTTGTTTATGCCTCTCACGTGCTTGAACACTTCAAATCGCCGGAGGTTGTTTTGCGAGAATGGCTAAGAGTGGCGCGGGAATACGTTTATTTTGCCGTGCCTGACTTTTTTTTGTATGAAAAAGGTATCTGGCCGTCGAAGTTCAACGCTAATCATCACTCAAGGTTCACTGTGAAATCAATGGAAATCCTGCTTAAATGGCTGGAAGATGTTTGCACTGTTGAATTTTGCCGGATTGAGGATAACGGTTACGACTACGCCGCAGACCAGCAAATAGACCAGACCAGAGGCAAGGCAAGCGCACAAATTGAAGTTTGTTTGAAAAAACGCTAATGTTTTTGCGGCAAAGTGCTGATATATATCAAGACGAAACAAAACAAGCGAGGTAAACATGAAAGATTACGTTTTGATACTGGCATCTGTGATTGTAACGATTATGCTGATGGGCGCAACGATAGAACATAGCAACGCGGCGCAGGAAATGGCAAGCATTGAGCGCATAGAGTTGATAACCAATGCAATTACCAATGACGCCGTAAACGATGCGCTATTGGGCTTAAATGACGAAGAACTAACGGAGGTTATGGGGTTGTGAGTATCTTATCAAGACCGTTATACAACTACGAAACACCAAAAACGGTTGAAATGAGGGCTGAGATAGTATCTTTGACCGGCACCGACTACTTAATGCGCAAACTCGTAGAGGCAGCCGCGCAGAGTCCACATAGAATTGAATGGGTGATTGCCGACGCAATCAAACTGCTGAAAAAGGGCGAAACATCAGACGAGGTATTAAACAAATTCAGAAAGGCGTGGTTAAAATGAACAAACAACTAGTGAAGATGTGCGACGAGCTGCTGGCGGATTGGATGACAGGAACAGACGACAAGGCAAACAAAGCGTGGGCGCGGATTTTAAAGGATTTGAAAAATAAATAAAAAAAAGACTTGCAAAACAAAAAGCATGATGTTATGATTGGTTTGTGAGCGAAACGAAAACAAAAGAGGTAAGAAAATGAAAACTGAAAAAATCAACGTGGTGCCGGCTCTTGAAACACGAATAAAGGCGCTTGGCAAGTTCAACGCGCTTGTAGTAGCGGGTCTTGCGCCACTTATGCCAAACAAAGCATGGGCTGATGCAGAACAGCCAAGCACGCCAAACATGGTGTGTTTGCCGCAAGATGCATGGGCTTGGCTTGATAAGGCCGCCGAGCAAATGCATCAAAGCAGAAATGACCTCCTGACCACTATTTTGGTCAGAGTTTACCCGGAATCAAAGGCGGTGGCATAATGAAAAAAACAGTTGAAAACTACACAATCAACGAAATCGGATTTGACCGCAGTATTGCAAATGCGGTCGCGGCGGTAATACGACACGGCGCAACCGCTGGACGCGCAGCCGGAAGCGGAGAGCGTCTTGAGTGTGTCATACTCAACGCAAAAAAAGAAGGCGTTGAGCTTGTATGAGAGACTATATTCAAGCCCGAATCGACCGTATCAACGCGGTCATGGCGTCCAATTCACGTTACGCGCAGGCTCGTAATCTCGGCGAAGTGGCCGAGAGATACAACCGGAGCTTGCAAGAAGAACTGGCCGAGGCAGAACGGCTGATGGAGGCAATATGAGCAGGCAATGGAAAAACATACAGCAAAACATTGATTTGACGATTGAAGACGCGGATTATCAGCTAGTTTTAAGCTGTAGCGGGCACGATTACCCGGCAAAGATTACAGACGACCCCGCCAACTCAGAGCCAGCCGACTTTGAGATGGAATACACCATCAAAAGTGGTGAGCGTGACGGCGAGCCGATGACAAGAGAAGAAATGGACGATTTGCAAGAATCGTTCGACGATGAAATCTATGAAGCGATAATGGAGCAATCATGTTGAATGAAATTGAACTAGGAAACGGCAGAATCACAGTAACCGCCTTCGACTTTGAGGGCAACGCGAAAGACGCGATAGACAACGGCGATAAGTTTTGCATTGAACAGCAAACGCCAGGCTTCCATGACTACGACCACAACGAAACATCAACGCGCGGTTATTTCAGCTACATTGAGCCGTTTGAGATTGAATGCCTGGTTGACGGCATGACCACAAAAGAGGTCAAAACTCGCATTAAAACCGCTGAGTTTATCGTATCTGACGGCTTCATGTTTGCATGGGGCGCAAGCACAGCGGTTAAGCTGCTCGCAAGCTACATGGGTAATGGTTATGCAACTGTTGCGCCGATTCAGTTTGAATTTAACGACCTGCATAACTTGCAAAGTCGTTTTAAGCTGTGTAAGAGCGTAAAGGTTAAGAACCCCAAAGAAAACCCGGTTAAAACCGTGAACATGGCCGGAAATCTGGACACTTACGAAGAATACAACGTGCTTGACGCTCGCAACCATGAGCTTAAAGCGGTATCTGGTGTGCTTGATATGCCAATCGGCGCGGTGACGGTAACGGCAAACAATAAAGGCGTTATCAGACTGGCAGGCAAGAAAGAAATGATTCTGCCGGTTGACGCACTTGTTTGGTTAATTCGCTTGATTCATAACGCGGAATAGTGTATAATGATTTGCCTGCAAGGTTGCGAGCTGGAAGCATACTAGTTAGCGGCTGGCGTTGAGGTTCAAGCCCTCGGCAGGTTTGATTAAAAAAGCAACTCTGATTTTTTTCTTGCAGCGCGTATGCAGAAGCCAATCCCTCTGATATTCGCAAAAAACGAGGTAACCAATGGAACAAATAAACACAAACGACGCGGCAATGCTGCTGAAATGCTGTCGGGCTAGTGTTATAAAACTGGTTAAAGACGGTTTACTAACGCCATTCGCCGTTAACCACAAGCGCGGTTATCTGTTTGACAAGGCCGATGTATTGCGGCTTGCCGAAGAAACCACAATTAACGGCAAAACTTCACGTGAGCAAAATCTAGTCGATGATTTGCTGTCGCTGAGCTGGCCTGCAACGGCTAATTATGCGGCTGCAAGACTCGATATAACAACCACAAGCGCCCTGTTAATGCTTGGCAACGCAACCGCTAAGAATCTCGTAACACGGCACAAGCACGGTAAGCGGCTTTACTTCCTAATGACAGATGAGCTGTTGAGGCATTATGTTAAAAAGTTTTGCGATTGAAATACGCCTGAGAAATCAAGATTGCTCTGAGTTTATGCGAATGTGCCACTACCACGAATGGCTGGTTTGGCGCAAGTATGCAACGGAAAAGCAGAGAGACGAGGCGTTGAAAGCGCTGGCTAATCGGGAAATGTGGGAATATCGGAAAAAAGATTTAAAATAAAGCTTGCATTTTGAATTGAAGTGTTTTATACTAACTTGACGAATTAAAAAGGAGGTTCATTTATATGAACAAAATTTCTAAAAAAACAAGCGTGCTCGGTTCCCTTAACAAAAATATCTTGGTTGTAGACAAGGCGTATCAGCGGGATATTGTAAAATCTCGCGTAAAAAACATTGTCGCCCAATGGGCTTGGACTGCGGCAGGCGTAATAACCGTAAACAAAAGAGATGGTGTTTATTATGTAGTAGACGGTCAGCACAGGGTTGCGGCGGCTCAGGCTATCCCGGAAATAACCCACTTGGACTGCATTATCAATGAAGATATGGATATGAAAAACGAAGCCAAGACATTTATTGCAATCAATACCGGACACGGCAGCGTTAGCTCTGTGGCAAAGTTTCGCGCTTCAATAGCGGGCGGCGATGAAATTGCGGCCTACGTTGACAAGCGTCTTGAGTCGTGTAAGTTTACTGTTGCCGCTCGCGGTATTCATTCCGCACCGTGCCCGAAGGCTCTTTGTGCCGCTGCAAAAACAAACAAAGTTGCATTTAATCTTGCTCTTGATATTGCAACCAAGTTATGCAAACACCGCAAACTTGAAAGATCCATTTTTGACGCTGTTTTCTATCTTACCAACAAGAGCCTGATTGACGACCGCATGAGAAACAGAATTATTGATGTAGGCTTCGACAACATCAATTTTGCAATTAAGCGCAGCATGTTGCAGCATAGCACCAGAGGCGGCGTTGTTTGTGCTCGCGGCCTGATTGATGCAATCAACAAGGGATTAAAGAGTAAATTTGACGTAACCGTGTAACAACCGACCGGGGCGGGGCAACCCGCCCTTGAATTTTAAAAGAGGTGTGATAATGGAAAAGTCAGAAAAGCAGAAAGAGCTGGAAAAGTGGCTGAATGATGAGATGTATGTTCAGGCGAAAGAGTTGGAAAAAATTTGGAAAATAAATAGGGATGTAGTAAACAACCGATTGAAAAAAAATAAAATTCATCCTCAAAAAGTAATTTCTATGGCGAGTGGTCAGTATGTATTTTACATTAGATCAGAGTGCCTAAAAATCTCATCGCCACAAAAAACAATAGCCGAATTATCAAATAACCCATTCTTAATTTCTGCGCAAGAATTACATGATTTATGCTTTATTGATAAAGTAATGGTTAGGTTGGTCTTGAGTGCGCAAAGAATAAAAGGCGTTCATACTGTGTATCTTGGAAATCGAGGCCGAGTTGTGTTTTACGACCGCCAAGCCGCCCTCGCCGCCCTTGCCGACAAGCTCAAACCCGAATACCGCCACCTAATCGAAAAGGAACCCAAACCCATGCAAACCGCTGATTTTATCCCGGCAGACACGCTTGACATCTACAATCTCGACCAGCTCAAAGCTAAGATACCCGGAATTGAAGCACATTACGAAATGTTCAACAAGTCTGAAATACTCGAATATCAAGAGATTGCGCGAATGTTACGCGGGAATCAGAAAAGTGTTAATTTGTGGGGCAAGATGGTTGAGGGGATACGGAAAGAGGTTGGCGCGGCGGTTGAGGTTGCGCCAATAGAAAATACCAATATTGAAAAAGAATCCGATTCGGCGTCTTTGATAAAAAACAACGTAAAATATCGCGGTTGTGTTATTTCTGAAGAATCGCAAAAATGGTTAATAGATAATGGTTTTTTATCTGTAAATCACATAAAAAATATATGCGACTACAACAGAGACGCATTCGATTTGTTTTTGTGTAATTCTGGAGTTAAATCTATTGATATTTTTATGCCAGAAATGAACAGAGTAGAGCATTTTTTTTACAGAGACGATTTGTGGAAAATCCACCCAATCATAAAAGCGTATTATCAAGAATTTATTACTAATTGGTATAATGCCAATAGCGATCTACTTGGCCCGTTAACAACTTCGAGAGCGTTTAGTTATATGAAAAATCCGGCGTTTGTAAATAACGTATATACGCGCTCTTTTTTGCACGAAGAAGCCGTGCGGCGAGGAGATTTAATTGAGCTGGATGCCTATAAGGGCTATTTCGAGGCAAAAAAATGGAGTGATGGGGAAAAAATAAGCACAGATGAATGTTCTGTCAGTGAGCCGAATAAGTTGCTTAATCATAAAGACATGTTGCTGCTTTTGGACAGGAATATGTGCTCCGAGAGAGAGTATGGATGTGTAGCTAGATTTTGGGGCGCTACTTCTTGCTCCGTGGCTTCGACAAACGGAGATTTGCCATCAAGGTATATTGAATGCGGATACAGAGACGGCAGACAACATAACAACGCTTGGAAAAAAATAGATGTGCTGAAATGGGCAAGAGATAATTTTCATAAATATTGTGATTGCGAAACCAGTAATAAGCTAATTGTATCAATTCGCGAACAAATAAAAAAAACAGAATCAGAATTGATTGTTTTAAAAAACATGATAAATAAATTAGAGTTGACCGAAAAATAAATTGCAATCCCTATCGAAATGAGCTATACTAACCAAACGAAAGGAGGTAACAAAATGCAGCAATATTCAATAAACAATCGCGGCCTGCCGCTTGTATTCATGGGCGACATGCTCGCACACGAAAGCAGCAATCAGGACTCAGACCGCTGGACAGAGTTCGAGATTTTCTACACAGAGAAAAACAGCTTTGTGCTGAATGTGATAAGCGTCTGGGCTGACGGCACAGAAAAGAATCGCAGCTTTGTTTGCCAGGATTTTTTCGAGCTGTTCGAGTGCCTGAAACACCCAAAGTTTCAGACTCTTAGCTTTGCGGCTCAGAGGGCTTATAATGCGGCGCTTGATGCAGCAAAAGAGGCGGGGATCGTGGACGGTGGAATTTATGAGGTTGATTTTACCAAGCACACTCAGAAGCATGATGAGCGCGGGATAAGGGATTTTGATTTCAGCGAGGAACCATGAACGATAAAGAATACTTTGCACAGAAAGCGGTATCACAGAGCACGTTAAAACTGCTTAGAAAATCGCCTGCTCACGCAAGATATGCACTAGACAACCCGAAACCATCAAGCGCGGCGATGCAAATGGGAACCTGTTTACATGCGCTTGTGCTTGAAAATAAAACCGTTTATGCCAGTTTACCGGAATCTGCAAAAGGCAATAGCAACGCGCAACTTCGCTCTTGAGAACGCCGACAAAATAGTGTTAAATGCCGATGATGCAGAAGCGGTTAAACTCATGGCCGAAAGCGTTAAAGCTCACCCGGCAGCAAGTAAACTACTTGCGCTGATCCTTGAACCCGAAAAGGCGATAATGTGGCAAGAATCTGATTTAACCATGAAGGGCAAAATAGATGGACTTTTGCCTTTTGGCGTGCTAGACTTGAAAACCACGACTAGCGCGGAAATGAAGGATTTTGAAAAAAGTATATTCAAGTTTGGTTATCACATTCAAGCAGCGCATTACTTAGCAGGCGCGGCTGCAAACGATTTGCCGGCAGAAAACTTTTACATTATCGCCGTTGAGAACGAGCCGCCATACTGCACGGCGGTATTCGTGGTAGACCATGAAACCATAGAAGCGGGAGAAAAAGAAAGACAAAAACTGATTAAACTGTATAAAGAGTGCATGAGTAGCGGTATTTGGCCGGGCTACTCAGACAAAATTCAAACCGTAAGGCTGCCCTTTTGGGCTTTAAAACTAATAAACGAGGACGAAAACGATGACTACTGAAACCGAAAACAAGAACTTGCAGATGGTGACGATGACCGGCAACGATGCAATGATGCAGACGCTTTTGAATGTGCCCGTATTTGAGCAGATGCAGCGAGCCGCAACGCTTTTCAGCAAATCAGGGCTTGTGCCTAAGAACTTTGAGAACAATCCAGCCGCTTGCTTTGTGGGCTTGCAGCTTGCGGCTCAGTTGGGCGTTAACCCGTTCATGCTGTTTCAGAAAATATACAATATTGGCGGCAAAATCGGGATTGAAGCTCAGGTTGCTATTGCAATCGCTAATCAGCGCGGCGTTTTTGAGGGGCCTATTGAGCACAAATTCAGCGGTCAAGGCGATTCAAGAAGCTGCACCGCAACTGCGATACTTGCCAAAAGCAAGAAGGCTGTTAGCCTTGAAATAGACTGGAAAACCGTTAACGCCGAAGGCTGGAACAAAAAGGGCGGCTCAAAATGGTTGACCATGCCCGACCAGATGTTTCGCTATCGTTCTAGCCTGTGGCTGATTCGCACCTACGCGCCAGAGTGCCTGATGGGGCTTAACTCAATCGACGAAATCGAAGATATGCAGATGATTGATGTTACGCCAACGCGCAAGGTCAGCGAGATTAACGACGCGGTTGATGCTGCTTTCGCAGAAAAACAGGCAGAAGTAAGGCCGGAAACAAAAGAAGAAGCAACCGACCCGCGCGCAACCATGCTTGAAGAAATCGAACTGCTGAAAACAAAAGCAGGCTTGAAACCTGAATTTGCAGAGAAAACCATCAAGACACTTTTGGGCGATTCAAGCGACAAGACAACCGCTGAAATACTGGCCGACCTGCCAGAGAGCCGCCTGAATGACGTTATTAAGGGCTTGCAGGGCATCGTCGAAGCCAAAGAAAAAGCGAAGCGTTAAGGAGCCGGGCGGGGTGTAAAAGCCCCGCCTTTTTAATGAAAGGAATCGTTATGAATAAAATGAATAATTTAATTGCGCTAATGTTTGACTTGGTAATTGAATCCATGAAAGAAGCCGATCAAGATGATGTGGTCGAAGAAGCTCAACGCAAAGCGTTTATCACAAGCTTAATGGGATTAGAACTGACAATGGGTGATGTGTGCAAAATGGCTGAAATCGTCAAAGATAGAGCCGTAGCCATGATGAAAAATGGCTGATGAACAAAAAAAAGACCCGGAAAAAGTAGATATTTGCAACGCATATCTTAACGCGCTGATTGCATTGGCAGACAATCCAACGGCAGAAAACAAAGCCGCCGCTGATGTTGCGGGGCTGGAATGGGATACACTTGAATAATCTATACGCCTACGGTCTACGCGCAAGGCCGCTTGATATTGGCACTGTGCCGCGTGATTATTGCGGATTTGATACCAGTTACCGCAATGAGCCTGAACGCGTGCGGCATGGTGTTGTGTTTTACATGCGGGCATTATCGGCAAAAGAAGTTTCTGATTTTGAGCTGATTTTGCTTGACATTAACGAGTTGAAAGAATATGATACCGAGAATTGGAACTGAAAGAGGTTTAAATGGCAAGTATTAGTTTTGTTGGTTCACTTGGCAGAGATTCAGAAATCAAGGCATTATCAAACGGCATGATGCTCAAATTTACCGTTGCGACAAACACGGGTTGGAAAGATAAAAAAGTCACTACGTGGCTAAATTGCGCCCTGTTTGGCAAACAAGCCGAAAGCCTTGAACAATATCTCAAAAAAGGCACAAAAGTATTTATCACCGGCGAATTTGAGGCCAGAGAATACGAGAAAAAAGACGGCGGCAAGGGTATATCGCTTGACGTTCGCGTTGACCGCGTAGAATTGCTTGGCAAGCGCGAAGATAATCAGCAGTCAGGCGATAATTCTGGATGTGCGCCTGCTGCCGATGACGATCAAGTGCCCTTCTGATGGTAAACTTCTCACAAGGCGGGCGGCGTGGTCGCCCGCGCACCTTATCAGCGGTTAACCGTTCCGGCATTTACAGCAGCTTTTTAATCGACCGCCTAATCAGTCCCGCCGACGCGTTAGAGCTTGTGGCCGGGCTGACAGAGGAATTGTGGACTTATAAAAGGCTTGCTGACCTGATGCAAGAAACGCGAAAGCGAGCAATACAGATTATGAATGACTTAGTGCATTATGGGCTGATGAAATACATCGGCAAGGGCGGTAAATCCGGTAAGTTGTCAGTGTTTAAGAAGATAAAGAGCCAAAAAGATGTCTGGTGAAACTAAGATTAGCGCGGCGATTGCAAAGATGATTGAGAAAGAGTTTTCTGACTGGCTAATCATCGACCGTCATCAATGCGGGATTATCAGGGTTGCCAGTCGGTTTATACATTGTGGGCGCAAGGGCTGGCCAGACCGGCTTGGCATGATTCGCAAAGGCCAATACGCCGGGAAGTTTATCGGCATTGAGGTTAAAGGCGCAGACGGCAAGCAATCAAAGGCACAGATTGATTTTCAAGCGATGGTTGAAGCGGCCAACTGCTTTTATTTGCTGGTTGATAGCGTAGAAGATTGCCGGGAACGAATTAAACAAATTTTGGAGGAACAATGAACGCAAAATAAGCCGCCAAACGGCAGCAGCAAGCACAAATCGCAGAATTAAAAATCAGGCGCGTAAAGTT
>Ga0076223_129_pt1 | contig 11757 bp, 16 predicted proteins | sample RifGroE2_FD_67847 | JGI IMG/M metagenome (GOLD analysis project Ga0076223, IMG submission 67847) | Parcubacteria (Moranbacteria) bacterium GW2011_GWE2_47_10 | reverse complement strand
AGGTTATTCAAACAGAATTATTCGGCTCATTAATTGAAGAAATCATTAATAGCTCTTATGAAAGAACAAACGATCCTTCACCACTTGATATTAGTAATCTCTCATCAATATATGAGCACTGTTTAGGCCAGAGTAAAATATAGTAAATGTCACATTTTCTTTGTTCGAGAATATGAATCAGGAAGAGATTTCGATGATTATTGAGGGAGAAATAAGAGAAAATGATTATAATCACCAATTATGTCTTCTATCGAAAGTTCTTTTTTTAGTAGCATCTCCTTATTTGAAATCCCAGGTTCTTTTTCAGGCATGTAATTTATTTTGTTAAATCAATTATTTCTTCCAGGGCAACTGGCAGTTCCAAATTCTCGATATGTTCCGCTCCCGGAAGGATTATTATTTTCGCGCCCAGTCTTGAAAACATTTCCTTATTCTTCTCAAATCCTCCAAACGGATCGTTGTCTGAAATTATCAACACATGATTTTTTGTCGCATCTTTCACTTTTTCCAAATCGATCGGGGTTTCAGTCCATTCCCTGGCGATTTCAATTTCCTCTTCGGGAAGGTTTTCCAAGACGAACCATCCGGCAAGATAGAGCGCTCCTCCCGTCTTACCTCCTGTTTTTTCTAAATAGCGCATGATTGCCTGGCATCCGATACTATGTCCGACAAAGAAAGTATTCTCATCGACGCTCCCGACTAGCTTCGAAAGATGCGGAACCCATTCTCTTATTTTCGGTTCTTCCGTGTTCGGCATCTGCGGCGCGATCACTTCGAAATTATTCTTCTCAAGTTTGCTTTTGAGCCAAGGCAAACATCCGCCTTCCGGCGATCCGCCCCAACCATGGATGATGAATACTCGTTTTTTCATAATTTTCAAAAATATTTTTATATCAATCTGAAATCCTTCTTGATCCACTCCGGGAAATCCCCATTTAGGATCTCGTCGAAAGAAAGCCATTTGAAAGCGCTATGTTCCCAACTGAGTTTCACCTCCCCGCTTTTGTAATCGACCAAAAACGTGATTCCGACCAATTGGGTGTTTTCATTTTTCATAAAGCTCCAAGTGCGGACCGGACGCACTATGTCTACCTCCAAATTGGACTCCTCCATCACTTCGCGCAAAAGTCCCTCTTCGATCTTTTCACCGAATTCGATTTTACCGCCTGGAAAATCAGCCCCGCCGGCTTCATATGAATCCGTCTCGCTTCTTTGGAGAATGAGAAATTTCTCACCTTTTCTGACGATAGCTTTGGCAGCTACGAGAAACCGCCTCTCGCCTTGCAAGTTATTCACCGCTTCTCTTTTTTTAAGAAAATCAAACATGGATCAATAAGGGGTTAAATTATTTATTTATCAATTACATTTGCTCTCCGTCCTTCCTTGCCTGAGCGCTTCGTCGGCGTTTGTAAAACACACGAGATTTTTCGGCTTTATTTGCTTGGCCCAGGAACAGTTCGGGGCATAGAATTTGGTGGAATTCTTGCTTCCCACATAGGCGCATTTTCCCGTGCCTGCGGTTTGGGTCTTGATAGGCTCCGTTTCGGTCATTGTAGTATCTTTTTGCTCGGCGGAAACCCCTTCTGGGGCCCCAGGAGCCCCGTTTTCGACAGTTTCCACCGCCAGAGGTGCGGACACCTGTTTTTCGATAACCAAAGGCTTCTGCTGCCATTTTTGGCCTTGGAGAACCCCGATTTCGAAAGAAATGGCCGAAATAAGCAAAAATCCGATTACGAGGACTATTTTCATTTCATATTTAAGGAAAAAATCTTTGGTTTTAGAAAAAGTCTTTTTCATGGGTGCTGTGCCCCCGTGAGCGCGGAGCGCTTTTACGGGATTGACATAAAAGGATTATTTGTTATAATTTGAAAAGCTGTTTTTTGGACAAGGACTTGCGGTTATGGACGCGATTTTTTCTTCGAAAAAAGCTTATTTATTTTTACTTACCATTATAACGCTGAAAAAATATGGCACATCGTAAAGCTGGTGGATCTACCCAACTCGGACGTGATTCGATCTCGAAACGTCTCGGAGTGAAAATATTCGGAAATCAGAAAGTAGCGGCCGGCAATATCATTATAAGGCAAAGGGGCACGAAATTCCACCCCGGAGTCAACGTGATGAAAGGCGGAGACGACACCTTGCTCGCGCTTACCGGAGGATACGTGAACTTCTCGACCAAGCAGGTCAGGGATTTCACCGGGAAATTGGTAAAAAGGAGATTCGTGAGTGTGGTCAAGGAAATCACCAAAAAAGCCGTAAAAAAAACCGCCACAGTCAAGAAGGCTGTCAAAAAAGCCACCCCTAAGAAAAAGGCCGTTGCCAAAAAATAACATCGACATCTTTTATAAAAAACAGTCCCGCCAGGGGCTGTTTTTTTATTGCAAGAATAAGCTCATTTGTGGTGTATTATAATGATTTTCAAACTTTATTCGTTTCCACAGGCTGCCGCAGATCAGCATTCCGGCCGCTTTTCCCGAAATCCTATTGACTTGACAAAAATGGATTTCGGGTGTATAATGGAAACATAGTTGAATATCAGTCCTTTGAAAAAGGCGTTCCGTGCAGGGATTGCCTTTTTCTGCTTATTATGGCCATTTCTGGGGAGAATATGGCTAATCGGCGGAAGAAACGGAGGTTTTTATGGCAACAGCGAATGCAGGAGTATCACTGGTAAATCTTTTTTTTGGAAAAAGCAGGAAAGCTACCAAAAGGCAGATAGTGGGCATGTTTTATATATTAGACTATGTCCACAGGAACCCCGCTCAGGCACTGAACACGCCTTACGAGCAATTTCTGGATCCCGCAGTGATCCGAGAGCTAAAGGAACAATGATTTCCGCCATCAGAAACTCCCCAACTAAAAGACCCGCTCGTTCGGAACTTCGAACATGTGCGGGTCTTTTTCTGTGCAAAGTGAGTTCTTTTTGTGCAATTGCCCACCTAATATGTTATTATTTTGAGTTGATTCGCAATTCTGCCAAGTTCATCCGAAGAAGCATTCCAATTTTCGGGATTTAACTTTATCGTTTCGGCAATATCTTGTAGGCCCATCCATTCCACTTTTTGCACTTCCCCGTCATTGAATGCTATGTCTTCGATTTCACCTGTAAAATTGTAATAATTTTCATAGATGAATTCCCTATTGGCTCCCCCGTCGTATTTACGAACTTCTCCTTTTAACAAATTTTCAGTTTCCAAAATAATGCCGGTCTCGTCCTTGATCTCATTTTTTATTGTTGCTTCTATACTTTCGCCGGACGGAACATGGCCACCAAATCTGGGGTCCCAACAATTAGGTTTCAAATCCTTAAATGGCGATCGGAGGTGAACCATCAATTCTATTTCCTTATCCAGCTTTCGGTAGAAATAAACATGAATGACGCGATGCCAAAATCCTTGTGAGTGGGCGACGCTTCTAAGTGCTGTTTCTCCCGTCGGATCATTGTTTTCATCGACTATATCGAAATATTCTTCTGCCATATTATTCTTTTTGTTTCTGAACTTCCTTCAGTTTAATTTCGGTATTTAGTGAAGAACTTTCCTTTCTTACTTTGGCCGCTTTGATGAATTCGAAAAATAGCGGGTGTGAGCTCAGGGGTGTGGATTTGAATTCAGGATGGAACTGCGAAGCCAAGAAGAACGGATGGACGGATTTCGGAAGTTCGGCGATTTCCATAAGTCTTCCGTCTTTGGATTTTCCGGAAAAGACCAGGCCGGCTTTTTCGATCTTCTGGATATATTTCGGGTTCACTTCCCATCGGTGTCTGTGTCGCTCCGAAATCTTCGCCTTGCCATATGCCTTATAAGCCACCGTTCCTTTCGCCAGGAAAGCGTCATAGGCGCCGAGCCTCATCGAAGCTCCGTAGTTTTTGTCTTCCAATTTCTTTTTTTGCTCGGGCATGATATCAATGACCGGGTTTTTGGTCTTGCGGTCGATCTCGGTCGTATTCGCGTCCTTGAGTCCCAAGACGTTTCTGGCATATTCGACCACTACCAATTGCATCCCGTAGCAAAGCCCAAAATAGGGGATCTTATTTTCCCGGCAAAATTGGATGGCCTTGATCTTGCCTTCGATTCCCCTGGATCCGAACCCTCCTGGTACCAATACCGCATCATATTCCAGAAGAGACTCCACTTTGTGTGGCTCTTTTTCATATGCCTCACTGTTGAGCCAGTCTATCTGCGGTTTCACACCGTTCTTATAGCAGGCGTGCTTGATCGCTTCGATAACGCTGATATACGAGTCTCCCAGGGCGAAATCCCCGGTACCGAAATACTTCCCGACTATTCCTATCCTGACTTTTTCTTTCGCGGATTTTATGCTTTCGACGAGGTCATACCATTGATGGAGATCGGCCTTCTTGGTTTTCAGGCGGAGCTTCTTGAGTATGATCTTGCTCAAGTCGTCGCGTTCAAAATTAAGCGGGATTTCATAAACAGTTTCCGCATCAGGAGCGCTGATGACGCACTCTTCCGGTACGTTGCAAAAGAGGGAAATTTTTTCTTTGCGTTTTTGATCTACCGGCACTTCGCTCCTGGCCACTATGATGTCCGGTTGGATTCCGGCGCCGTTGACGGTGCGCACCGCGTGCTGGGTCGGCTTGGTCTTCATCTCCCCGATCTTGTTGGGCATCGGCAGGTAGCTCACCATGACCGTCATTACGTCTTCAGGATGCTTGAGTTTGAGGAGACGGATGGCCTCCAAAAAAAGGATGTTCTCATATTCTCCGACCGTCCCTCCGATTTCGATAATGGTGATGTCTGACTTGGCTTTTTCGGACGCTTTTTTGATGCGGTCGATGACTTCAAGCGGGATATGCGGCACAACTTGCACGCACCTGCCTTCGTATTCAAGGTTGCGCTCCTTGTGGATGACTGCATCGTACACGCTCCCAGTCGTCATATAATTCTCCCCGGGCAAGGTGATTTCCATGAAGCGCTCATAATTCCCCATGTCCTGGTCCGTCTCCAATCCGCTGTCAAGAACGAAAGTCTCTCCATGCTCGGTGGGATTCATCGTTCCGGCGTCGACGTTGATATACGGATCTATCTTGAGAGCGGTAATGCTATATCCGCGCGCTTTCAAAATCGCCCCTATCGACGAGGTCGTTATCCCTTTCCCCACTCCGCTCATCACTCCCCCCATGACGAAGATGTACTTTCGGTTCTCCATAATTTTGCTGATATGCTAATTATTTATAGACAAAGAGCCGCCTTTTTTGCGACCCCCTCCCTATTGAAACTTAAAATTGCATTTTCGAAAAACTTACTGCGCTTCGACGTCCACGAAAACCTTGGCGGTGATTCCGAATTCGAAAAAAACCTTGGCCTCGCCCCTGCCCAATTCTTTCATCGGCTCGAAACCGATGTTTTTATCCGAAATATCAAAACCGTCATTTTTCAGGGCTGCGGATATGTCCTTGGCCGTAACCGATCCGAAGAGCTTACCGTCTTTGGCCTTAACCTTCAAGATGATCGCTTTGCCATCCAAAGAAGAAGCGATTTTTCTCACAGCATCCCTTTTTTGCTCCAATTCCTGTTTCTGTTTCATTTCCGACTGCTTCGCTTTCTCGACTGCGGCAGGAGTGGCTGCGGCCGCCAAGCCTTTCGCCAACAAGAAATTGCGGGCGTATCCGTCGGACACGTCTTTGATTTCGCCTTTTTTCCCGATTTTTTTCACGTCCTGCAGAAGTATTATTTTCATAGTTTTTCCCTTGCCGGTTTATCGCTTTAGGCATTATACACCCCTGTTCGTAATTTATCAAATAATTACCTTTTCCGGTGCCTCCTTTCGGTGAATACGTATAAAAAAAGGGCTTGCGAAGCTATGGCTTTCAGGATATCCGGATCATCGAAGGAATGCGAGGAGTTTTTCTTTTTTATAGTCAGGATCGAAATCAGCCCATGGATGTCTTCCGGGGAAATCGTCACGATATATTCGTCCGTCTCGAAATATTTCCTGCTCTTGTCCAGGCAATCGACCACGGGGAGGTCGAATTTGACGCTCCTTTTGCTTTTTATCTCAAGGAGGGTTTCGCAGGACGGAATTTTGACGAAGCGGATGGAATATTCGTCCGCCTTAGTCAGGATCTTGATGGCGGCCATGATGTATTCGAAAACCTCCTTCTCTTTGGCGAGCGTCATTTTGGACCAAGTGGGAAGCCCGAGCGAAATGTTTTTAAATATCTCGAGCTTGCGGTTTATTTCGCCGATGTAGGAATAGGAGCTCGTGAGGTCCTTGGACATGCGATTGGCGTCCCTTTGCGCTTTCGTTTTTTCTTGCCGGTCGGCGTTGAGCTGCCCTTCCTTTATGAGATAAAAAATAAAACCTGCTCCTCCGAGCAGGAATATGAGCAGTTCTTCGGCAGTTTCCTGCCCAACCCCGAAAAGACTCCCTTTGACTATGTCAGGGACGAAAACCATGGTCACGAAGATGATCAAATAGAGCCAATACACTTGTTTTTCCAAATCAAGTTAAATTAACATCTCGGAATTTCCGCTCGGAAGCCCTTCCTTCTGTTCTTACTTCCCATGCCTGCCGTTTCTTGCAATTTCGCCTATCATGGACCCTATGTGCTTGAGCTGCTGCTGTATCTCCTCTATTTCGCTTTCCGCGCGCTTGTCCGTATAAAGGTCCATGCTGGCCTTTCTTCTGTCCTTTTCCGCGGTCCTGTTCTGACTCATCAGGATTATCGGCGCCGTATAGGCTGCCTGGAAACTGAGCGCGAGATTAAGCAGGATGAACGGATACGGATCCCAATGGTAAATCCAGGCCACGACGTTCAGTATGATCCAGATCATGAGAATCACCGATTGGGTGATGATGAAAGTCCAGCTTCCGACGATGCTGGCGATCTTGTCGGCGGCTTTTTGGCCGAGGGTCATTTTTTCCGGAATCATTTTTAGTGTTTCGAAAAGATGGGTGCCCCCTCGCATCCACTATCGATAATATTTTTTATTTATTTTTTGACAGATAGGTTACTCGACATCAAGGGCGTCATTCTTGCATTTGAGGTATTCCCGCAGTTTCTTGCCCGTCTCAGGATGTTTAAGGGCCATGTGGATCGTGGCTTTGACGAAATTGAATTTGTCTCCCGTATCCAACCACTCCCCCTCCAAAATCTTCCCATATATCGGCCTGTCGTTTTCCAGCATGAGATCGAAAGCGTCCGCCAAGCGAATTTCTCCGGATTTTCCATGTTGCATGTTTTTCAAAACGTCGAATACTTCCGGCGTTATCACATATTTTCCGACGGCGACGAAGTTCGACGGAGCCTCTTCCGGTTTCGGCTTTTCAGCGAATCCCTTGACTTCGTACGTGTCTTCATCCAATTTAACCCCGTCGATCACGCCGAACTTGGAAACCTCCTCGTTCGGGACTTCGCTCAGGCCGATCACGCTGTCTCCGTATTTCTCATACGCCTCGATCACCTGCTTGGCAGCCGGGACTTTGCTGTCATAGAGGCAATCCCCGAAAATGACCAATGCCGGTTCGTCTCCGACGATATGTGCGGCCTGAAGGAGGGCATGCCCGTCCCCCAAAGGCATGGATTGGCGCACATATGAAAACTTGGCCAGCTTCGCGACCTTCCTGACCTCCTCCAGGAGCTCATGCTTGTTTTTTTCAACCAGGGTGTCCTCGAGTTCATAGGACACATCGAAGTGGTCCTCGATAGCGCGTTTCCCGCGTCCGGTTACGAAAATGATTTCCTCTATTCCCGAGGCGACAGCTTCTTCGACCAGATATTGGATAACGGGCTTGTCCACGACCGGGAGCATTTCCTTGGGTTGCGCCTTGGTGGCCGGAAGAAACCTCGTTCCGAATCCCGCTACCGGCAAAATCGCTTTTCTGACTTTTTTCATTGTGTTGCAATATAAAAAATTATTTTTATAACAATCTTTTTTTCGATCTTATCTTAAGCTCCTCGTTGAATTCCCGGATGGCTTCTTCCAATATCGGATGGAAATTCCTGCTGATCCCTTTCTCCTTCACGATCATGCTGGCTTCCAAAAGCGAATCCGGGGTTCCGGCATCCAGCCACTCCCCATCGAACAAGGTGACTTCCAATTCTTTCTTTTTAAGGTATGTCCTGTTTACGTCAGTGATTTCAATTTCCCCGCGTTCCGAAGGCTTCATACCTTTCGCGATTTCCACGCACCTGTTGTCATAAAGATAGAGTCCCGTTACGGCGTAATCGCTTATCCGTTCCTTGGGCTTTTCGACTATTTCAATCGCCTTGTTGTTTTTGTTGAATTTTACCACCCCGAACCGCTCAGGATCGGAAACCTTTTTCGCGAACACATGGCCGCCGGATCGGAAAGCTTTGATCTGGGTTGAAAAATCGTTTTCGAAAATATTATCACCCAGAATCAGAGCGACGTTATCGTCTCCTATGTGGTTTTCTCCCAGCGTCAGGGCCTCGGCGAGTCCTCGCGGGGTCGACTGGACTTCGAAAGTGATATGGATACCATACTTTTTCAAAAGGGATCCCAAGAGGTTTAGAAATTGTCCGCTGTGCTCCGGCGCGACGATGACCAAAATCTCCTTGATGCCTGCCTTGATCAGGGTGTTGAGCGGATAGAAAATCATTTGGCGGTCATAGACCGGCAAGAGCTGCTTGGATGTCGTGGCTGTCATCGGAAAAAGCCTGGTGGCCGTTCCTCCGGCCAGGATTATTCCCTTCATCTTTCTTTTTCGCGGTTTGCATTGCTCCATTTTTTTTAAAATTCAAAATTCTTAATTCGACATTCTAGACTTTCGGATATATCGGAAACTTTTTGCAAAATCTCACCACTTCCCTCCTTATTTCGGCCAGTTTTTCCTTGTCGTCATGGGCGGTTATAATTTCGTCTATCCAGGTCGAGATCTGCCTTATTTCTTTCTCCTTCATTCCCCGGCTGGTGACTGCCTGCACGCCGACGCGTATACCGCTCGGGTCCATCGGAGAACGATGATCGTCAGGAACCATGTTTTTATTGACCGTGATGCCCGCTTCATCGAGCGCATGTTCCGCTTCCTTGCCGGTCACTCCCTTGCTTCCCATCACGTCCACCAAGACCATATGGTAATCGGTCCCGCCGAACATTATCTTGTAACCTTTTTTCAATAATTCTTTTTCTAAAATTTTCGCGTTCTTGATCACCTGCTTAGCATATGACTTGAAAGCAGGCTTCAGTGCTTCCCCGAAAGCCACGGCCTTGGCTGCGATATTGTTCATGTGCGGTCCGCCTTGGAATCCCGGGAAAACTGCTTTGTCGATAGCTTTGGCGAAATCGGCTTTACACATGATCATTCCCCCTCTCGGCCCGCGAAGGGTTTTGTGGGTGGTGGTCGTTACTATGTCGAAATATGGAACTGGATTTTCAATAGTCTTTCCGGCGATCAGTCCCGCGATATGGGCGATGTCGAACATGGAAATGGCTCCGACTTTCTTGGCGATCGAAGAGAATTTTTCATAATCGATTTTCCTGGTGTACGCGGAAAAACCGGCCAAGATGAGTTTCGGTTTATATCTTATAGCCATTTTTTCCAATTCGTCGTAATCGATCTTTCCGCTCGCGTCGGTTTTGTAGCGCACGAAGTTGTATATCTGTGCCGAAAGCGTGACCGGGTGGCCATGGGTTAGGTGTCCGCCATGCGAAAGATCCATGCCCAAAACGGTGTCGCCTGGCTTGAGAATCGCGCTGTAAACGATCATGTTGGCCGGCGCGCCGCTGTGCGGCTGCACGTTCACGTGTTCAGCGCCAAAAATCTTTTTAGCCCTTTCAATAGCTAGCGCTTCCACTACATCCGTATAATCCTGTCCGCCGTAATATCTTTTTCCAGGATAACCTTCGCTATATTTGTTCGTAAAAACCGTTCCCAACGCTTCCAGCACGGCCTTGGAAACGTAGTTTTCCGAAGCGATAAGCTCCATGCCCTCCTGCTGGCGCTTCATTTCGCCGGAAACGGCTGCAAATACGGCCTTGTCTTGTTTTTTCAGATTGTCGTAAGCCACTTAAATTTGAAATTTGAAATTTGAAATTTTAAATGAAATCTAAATTTAAAATTTAGAAATTAAAAATTCAATTCAAATTTGAAATTAAAAATTTAAAATTATTTCTTCAGGTATTCCCTCAACGCCAATTTCCAACTTCTCATCGGGTTGAGTTTCGTGTTAATAAGCGTCGAGACATATGGTCTCTGGGCCGGACGCGGAAATTCATCGGATCCTACCGGAACCACTTTGACCTTTATCTTAGCCTGCTTATACAATTCTAGAACAGCTTCGTACCATGTGCAAGCTCCGGAATTGGACACGTGGTAGATGCCGTAGGGCTTCTCGGCCTCGACGATCTCCTTGGTCTTTTTAGCCAAATCAGGCGCGTAGGTGAAGCAGCTTGTTTCCTCATCCACTACTTTGACTTCGGTTATGGCTTTTTCCGCCTTTTTGCCGACTTCCAGCATCACGTCGAAGAAGCTTTTCTTGGCGCCCTTGGCTTTGGCGGGCTTTCCGAACAGCTTCGAAAGGCGGATTATGTAATATCTCTCCCCGTATTTCATGACGCTTTCCTCTCCCATCAGCTTGCTTTTTCCGTATTTTTGCACGGGCTCAGCCAGGGCATAGCCAGGGCATCCTCCCTGAAACCAAGTTGTGGAATGAAACCTTCATGAAGAGTGCATGATCCGCAAGATCCAGCGCAGCCTTCCGGTTCAGGTATTTCAGGCATCCCGGAAAAGACATAGTCCGTGGAGTAGTGAACGAGAGTGGCATCCAACTTTTTGGCAACCTTGGCCAGATATCCAGGAGCCTTCCCATTGAGATTTTTCGCCTTTTCAAATTCAGCCTTGTCTTTTTCGCATTGGTCAACCGCATTGTAGGCCGCGGCATTGACGATGATATTCGGAGCCAGTTTATTGATCTTCTCTTTAGCCTGAGCCTCGTCCGTTATGTCTATTTTGTCGACATCCCAGGTAGTCACTTTGAAATCCTTGTCTTTCTTAAAAACGCTGACAAGCTCCTGCCCGAGCATTCCCTTAGCACCTATTATTAAAACCTTTCTCATATCGCTTTTCATTAATTATTTTTTATACTGTTTTTTGTAATATTCCTGATATTTACCGCTTTTGATATTCCTCCACCAAGGCTCGTTTTTTTGGAACCATTCGACGGTTTTTTTGATCCCCTCCTTGAAAGTTATTTGCGGCTCCCAGCCGAGTTCGTTTTTTATTTTGGAAAAATTGATGGCGTAGCGTTTATCGTGTCCCTTCCTGTCCTCGACATATTCGATCCAGCTCTCGTCGCGGCAAAGCAGACCCAAGATTGTCTTGGCGATTTCAATATTCGGTTTTTCCCCGTCACCGGCGGCAATGGTCTTCCACATGGAGCCAATCGCGGACTTGCAAACCATCTCCGTAAATCGGAATCTTTTCCCCTTCTATGAGATTGGTGATAATGAGCGGAATCAGTTTTTCCGGAAAATGATAAGGTCCGTAGTTGTTCGAACAGTTCGAAATGGTCACCGGCAAGTTATGGGTGTGGAAATACGCCCTCACTAAATGGTCTGAGCCGGCCTTGGAGGCGCTATACGGGCTTCTGGGGTCATACGGCGTGGTCTCATCAAAAGGCGCGTCTTGGGCTCCCAGTGAGCCGAAAACCTCATCCGTGGAGACGTGGTGGAAGCGTTTATTCCCTGCCTTCCTGGCCGCTTCAAGCAAAGTGTGCGTTCCGATAACATTGGTTCGCACAAAAGCCGCGCTGTCCAAGATGGAACG
>Ga0076223_122_pt1 | contig 12174 bp, 14 predicted proteins | sample RifGroE2_FD_67847 | JGI IMG/M metagenome (GOLD analysis project Ga0076223, IMG submission 67847) | Parcubacteria (Moranbacteria) bacterium GW2011_GWE2_47_10 | reverse complement strand
TTCGATATATTGCTTGAGCACATGGGTCTTTCCGCTCCCGGCCGGACCGGTCAGAAAAACGCTGTGCCCAAGTTTGAGGATATCCAACGCGGTTTTTTGTTTCATACTAGCCATGCTACCCCCTTTTAAACAGATGGTCTAGCTTCTCAGTCCGCCAGCTGGCGGATTAGCTTTTAGAGAACAATAAATAGCTTCTTAGGCGTTAGCTTTTTAGCTTTTTAGGAGGTTCAAAATGCCCTGATTTAAGACGGGGCTCATGTCATCTGTTATTAATTATCGGTTATCGAAATACCCTATTCCTGCCAAAGAAAAAAGGCCGGTTGTCCAGCCTTCCTTTATTTCACCTTCGCATACACATAACAGTCCAGATACTTCCCGTCCTTCAGCGCCCCTTTCTTCTCGATCCCCTCGAACTCCATCCCTACTTTTTCCATAACTCTCATAGATCCCTTATTATGGGCATAGGCTTTCGCAAAAATCCTTTTCAGTTTGAATTTTTTGAAGACATGTTTCATGAAAGCTTCCACCGCCTCCGGCATGATTCCTTTGCCCCAATGTTGTTCCGCCAGCCAAAAGCCCATCTCCGCTTTATGTCCCTGTTCTATATGGTGCGCCCCGATCGATCCCACGACTTCCCCTTCGATTTCGATATACAGGATAAAGCTACTGGGTCGTTCCTCTTTCAATTCCTTCAAAACCTTGCCGATGTACTGCTTGGCGTCTTTCGGGACATAGGGAAAAGAAACCGCGGAAGAAAGATTACGGCTCACGTTTTTGTTGTTAATATTCTTGGCCACGTCCTTGGCATCGCTCATTTTCGGCGTGCGCAAGACGAATCTTTTGGTCTTGATAATTTCCATACGATTTAAGCTGTTGATTATAAAACGCTACACGATAATTTTTCGAATTATTTTTTTCAACATAATATTTTTTAAATTATTTCCTTCCACCTTTTTTCTCAACCTCCCCCTCCCCCAACTCCTTTCCGGACCAACGTCCGAATCTCGCACCGCAGTCGTTGCACCGAATTTCGCTGATCCCGTCATAGTGTTCCGGGTGCATCAGGTCATATTCCACCATGACGATGTTCCCGCTCCCGCACTTTTTGCACTTTTCCTTTTCCATATTTTTGTTTTTTGATTATCTTATGATTTTCGTCAATCCCGAAAAAGCATAGATTTTATTGCGCCCCCTGTCCGGGCTTATGTCCGCAATAATGCCGGCTTCGACGAATTTGTCTATCAAAGTGTACAGGGTCTGGTTATTGGAAATCCCGGCTATTTTCTTTATGGATTTGGCGGTGAAGCGCGGTTTGGTGAATATGGCGTCCAAGAACGAGTTAGCATAAATGGAATTGATCTCCGGCATCTTTTCTTTCAGCTCTTTGTACAACTTCTCTATATCCTCCACACGTTGCAACGTGATTTCCGTCTGTTTTCGGACAGCTTCCAGGAAAAAACTTATCCAGGAAAGCCATTCCCCCTTTTCACTGACCGCGTTCAACAAGTCGTAATATTCCTCGCGATTCTCCTCTAAAAACTCACTGACATAAATATTGGGATAGGCTGTGATTTTTTTCTCATAGAGAAACAACGGGACCAGTAACCTTCCGACTCTTCCGTTCCCGTCCATAAAGGGATGGATCGCTTCGAATTGATAGTGTCCGATCGCTATCTGCACGAGGGGATCTATGACGTTTTCCGAATGGATATATTTTTCAAAATCGGAAAACAGCTCCGGAACGTATTGGGGAGACGGAGGAATAAATCTCGCATATTCTATTGAAGTGCCGCGCTTCCCGACGAATACCTGTATTTTCCTGAACTCCCCGGGTGCCTTGTTCTGTCCGCGGACCGAATCCAGCAAAATCTTATGCAGATCCTTTATGAGATTTTCGGATAGCGGTCTTTTTTTCAAAAAATCCTTTCCGCATTTTATAGCTAAGCGATAGTTGGAAATTTCCCTATAATCCCTTTCTCTCTCGTTTTCTTCCGTCTTGATTTCTTCGGCATCAAACATCAAAACCTCGTCCAAGGTGGCTTGGGTACCCTCGATTTTGGAACTCAAAACAGCCTCCTTCGTTTCGAAGGTTCTTTGGATTATTTCCGGATTAGGCAATCTTTTTACCGCCTCGTCATATCTGGCCACGATGTCACGCGCCCTTACGATATCAGGGAAAATTGTCGAGTAATCCAGCTTTGGAGGTAAATGTGGTGGAATAAAAGGCTTTTTTACCATATTTTTTACTAATTACAGGTATTGGAATAATAGCACGTGTTATTCTATTTTGCAAGCACTTTCTAGAATAAATCTCTTACTTATTCCAAGCTCTGGAATTAAAGCCGAGTTATTCTATTTTACAGTCATTTTTTAGAATAAAATCAAGGAATGTCAACTATATATCCAACTATTGATTTTTAATGCTTAAATAAGCCTGTTTCGTGACGATGACATTATCGACAAGATCTATTCCCAGGATTTTACCGGCTTCCGTTTCTTAACCCTTTGTCGACAACAGCGTCGTGACGAGCGCCGTCATCAGATCTTCTTTATATAGGCGTCCAAGGAAATCCAAGTGCCGGCGAATTCCTTGATCAGATCCAGCACCATTTTCGGATCCAAGGCCACGTGCTCCGGCAAAAGCGCTTGGATGTCGGCGACCGCTTTCATGAAAGAGTCATAATTCTTGCCGATCCTTTGGCGGTTGATGGTGTATCCTTTCGTGATATGCTCACGCAGGGTCTTCGTCGCCCATCTTCGAAATTCCGTAGCTGTTTTCGAATTGACCCTATACCCGACCGAGATTATCGCGTCCAGGTTATAAGTCCTTATTTTTCGTTTAATTTCGCGTTTTCCTTCTTTTTGAACTTGTAAGTATTCCTTACATGTTGAGATTTCGTCCAGTTCGCCATCTTTAAAAATACGCTTCAAATGAAGAGTTATATTTTGTGGCGTAACGTCGAAAATTTTAGCCATCTCAGCCTGGCTCGCCCAAATAGTCTCATGCTTAAAATCGCCCTTGAGCTCGATCGCTCCGTTTTCAGCTTGGAAAATCACCACGTTATTTTGCAATTTTTTCTTTTTCATTTTTTTGATAATGCTTCTTATAGTGATATGATATCACTCATTATCCTTCCTTGCAAATCGCTTTGTTTCCTGTCCTTTATCCGGGGGTAAAATCAAGTCATCAGTCACCTGCCATCCGTCATTAAAATGCCAGAATTTAAGCAGGAATACTGTTATCAGTTATCAAAAATGCCAGAATTGAAGTAAAAAACAACGGCTCGAACCAAAAAGCCGTTGAAAAAAGCCGGGGTGCGAATCGCACTCCCGGCTGATAGGTTTCCGGATGTTCCGGCCATGTTCTCATATGCTGCTGACATACCCTTCCCGATATTTCACCAGCATGTCTTCATGTTCCGAAATAGAATTCCGGATGATTTCCGAGATGGAGGAAAAAGGGAACGTCAGGGTTTGGGTGAGATGTTGCGTCTGGTAAGGGGAATCATGGACGGGTCGATCCAGAAGACATTCGGCCGTGAAGCGTCTTTTTGAAATATCCACGGCCTTGACCTTTCCGGACATGAAACGGTCATAACCGGATCCGCTGGTGATCCTCAGCCAATCCCCTTCCTTCGGACAAAAAACCACATCTCTCAGGAGCTCCTTGAACTTGATCGCGATGCGGTTGGGAAAATCCTTCATGAGCTCATCGGCTTTTTTGACCAAAACGTCTTTTTCTTGATCGGAAAATTCCGATTCCTCAAGCTTTTTGCAGGCCAGTTGGAATTTAGACAAAAGCCTATTAAGAGTTTCCATGTTGGCGAGCCAATCCCTCTCGCTTTCCAAGTCAAAAGGAAATTCCTTGAAGTTCATCTCCCACAAAGGCCTTCTGGTCTCCTCGATGCAATCGCGCGCCAATGCCAAAATCGCCTCCAGCCGGTTTCCGATCTCATGCTTCTCCATCTCGATATCCTCCCTTGGTTGATTTTCAAGTTGCTGCCGATAAGTCCCAATTTTAGCAACTGCGCGGATTTCGTCAAGAAGCGAGGAACTGCCACCACACGAAGGAAACCGCGCCAGAGCCTAAGTCCGGATCTTCGGACTGAAGACAAAACCCTCCCGGGATTTTCTTGGGAGGGTTTTTAATATTCGCTGGCAAAGAAAAAGGGCCGGGAAGATTCCCAGCCTCATCGGATCAAACACAAAAAACATCATGGCCAAACTTGCAAAATATCCGCGGTTTCCTGCCGTTCTTTTGCCAGGCAGCCGCACGCATCTCCGCAAACGGCGGATCTGCAGCAGCCCTTCCCGCTTTTCCTCGCCTCCGCCACCCCGAACGCATGGCGGACGAGATCGTCATCGACCGAAACCAAAACGTTGCCTCCGGCTTCTTTCCCTTTCGCGCAATTTCGGCACATCATTTCCTCCTGTTCAGACTTGGAAAAGTCCGATGACTTCCGGCAGATGTTTCCAACCCTTCAAAATATCCTTCACCCTCAAGGGCCAGAAAAAATCAACCAGGGCATCTTTCGCAACCTTCGACGGTTTTCGCAAACCCAGCTCATTAGCGGAAATTAGCAACACGGCCAACAGGAACAGTGCCGCCATCCCTGCCAACATTTCCAAAAATTGCGTCTTCATCCCGATCCTCCCTTCGCTATATTGTTAAGGAAAATTAAAAAATCTTTTGTCCTTATTCTATACCCCTTTCCCCTGCTTGGCCAGCATTGAGAACAGCTTCTTAGGTGCCGGTCCTGTCTGCAGGCAGGTATGTTTTCAGCTTTTGGGAGGGCACGAAATTCCTGGCCTAAGCCGGCTTTTGACCTTGACTTTTATACTTAGATGATGTATGATGGCAAGATGCTGAAAAACGCATTGCCAGCTCTTTCAACCTTGGGCACGAGCCCAACATTCCAAAAGGAGGAAGTACCTATGCAAAAGGAAATCAACTTGAAAAACGCCCAACTGCTCATGATTCTCGGAAGTACGGTATACAAAGCATGGCCCCAGCAGGCCGAGGCGGCGCTCATGTGCGTGTACAGCGCACCCCAGGAGATGCAGGAAAGCCTGATGGAAACCCTTGTCAGACATTTCGGCGACGAAGACCTGCACAAGAGCGACGAATTCTCGGGCGTGATGATCATGCCCGAATTCTACGCAAATGAAATCATGAAGGATCTGCGGAAACAAGGCGGGGTCTTCGAAAAGGCCGAACAGCTCATGGGGCGCAAGCTCCCTGTGCAGGAGTTCGCCAAAGAATTCCTGGCACTCCTCAAGTCCCTGACCAACATGCATCAGCAGGCGGTACTCATGACCATCTGTCGCAATGCCGGCTTCCTGCCGTACAACTACGCGCAGATCGACGCCGGCATCAGCGAGGAGGACTGGAATCGGATCGTCAACAAGGACAAGGAGGTCATCAGACAGATCGACGAAATCGCGCTGGAAAAAGGCGCGAAGTACCACCATTTCACCGACCGCGCCATGGCCCTGCTCGAACTCATCGACAAGGGCGACCCGGACAAGGACACCCGGATCGTCCGCCTGGCCCTGGCCTTGCACGGAAGTCGCAAAAAAGTCGAAGCGACGATCATGATCGGCTCTCCCATCCCTCTCTCCGAGGCAGGAGAAGGCGGACCACTTGGCGAGCTGCTCGGCAGGATCCTCCGCAACGGCCGTCCCTAGTTGCAACAGTCCATGTAAAACAAAAAGCCCCTCGGAATTTTCCGACGGGCTTTTTTTCTTTGAGAAGAATACAGATACCCTTCCCGTCCATGGCGGGTTTGACCGGGGCCGGATGTCCTGATACCATTACCTATCCCGACAAGGAGGCGGGAATTTTTAGTAAGCTTTACAACCAAGCAGACCTGTTCTGCAAACCAAAAGGAGGATAGAGCCGTGAAAAAAACCGTATTCACATTGCGACCCGAATTCCACAACCTGATCAAAAAGACCCTGCCGGAAATCCTCAAGATTTTCCCGACGCCGTTTTTCCTCTACACCGAGAACGGCATCCGCCGGGACTGCCAGGCGCTCTTTGGGGCGTTCTCGGGCATCCCCGGCTACCGTAATTTCTATGCGGTCAAGGCCAGCAACAACCCGACCGTCCTCGAAACCGTGCGAAGCGAAGGCTGCGGTTTCGATTGCAGCAGCGTGAGCGAAGTTTTGCTCGCGGAAAGGACTGGCGCCGCGAGGGAGGACATTTTCTTCTCGTCGAACAACACTTCCGAGCGCGAGTTCAAGGTGGCGTTCGCGGGAGGATATGTCTTCAATTTCGACGACCTGTCGCTCCTGAGCGATATGCCCGGCACGCCGGAAATCGCCTGTTGCCGGTTTAACCCCGGACCGCTCGCGCGCACCGACGGGAATTTCGTCGGCAAGCCGGAGGACGCCAAATACGGCCTGATGTCGTCCCAAGCGCTTAATTTCTTCCGGGTCATGATCGACCAGGGCGTCAAGCGCTTCATGCTCCACACCATGATCTGCTCCAACGAGCGCGACTACACCAAGCTCGTGCTTACCGCCAAAATGATGCTCGATGTGACAACCTTGCTTTCCGAAAAACTGGACATCCGGTTCGAAGCGATCAACATCGGCGGCGGATTCGGCATCCCCTATAACCCCGAAACGGACCAAGCGCTCGACCTCGAAGCGCTCGGCTCCGAGGTGACTGACCTCTTTCTCAAGTTCGAGAAGAAACACGGCTGGATGCCCAAGCTTTTCACCGAGAACGGACGCTACCTCGCCGGCCACAACGGCGTGCTGGTCACCCGGGCGATCAATTTCAAGAACACCTACCGCGACTACGTCGGCGTCGACGCCCAGACCTTCTCGTCGGTTCCGCGCCCGTTCATCTACGGCGCGCACCACGAGATCACCGTGCTCGGCAAGGAAAACTGGTCCAAAGACCGAACCTACGACGTCGTCGGGTCGCTCTGCGAAAACGCTGACAAATTCGCCGAGCAGCGGAAGCTTCCCGAGATTCTCAGGGGCGATATCCTGCTTATCCACAACGCCGGCGCCCATTGCTACGCGATGAGCGGCAACTACAACGGCCGCACCCGGCCGGCGGAAATCATGATTTTCTCCGACGGCTCCTTCGGTCTCATTCGCAGGGCTCAGACCGAAGAAGATCTTTTCCGGGAGATGGTTTTCCCCGAAAAGATCCAGCGCCTCAGCCCGCAATGACGGACAACGCTCCAACGCGGCACCCCTCCCGGGATTTTTTTCTCGGGAGGTTTTTTATTTCCCCTTACTTGTAAACGCGACCATGAGCAAAAGGTTGACCTTTCACTTCAGGGATGGTATAAATAAAGACTGTTTTGAAAAACAGCTTCGTTCTTTTTTGCCATAATACGCCAACCCCAGCCGAGAAGGAGGAAAAACCATGCCGGAAATCCTGATCCACGTCATCGAAGCCCAATTCGACCTGAGCGCGATCAAGCAAAAGGTCCTTCAGGAGGACATGACCTTCGCGCCCATGGGCTCCGGAGGATTCGAAATCAAGGAGGTCGACGAGAACTGCTTCGCTTTCAAGGACAGGGACCTGTCCCCCAGGGATGCTTTCCGCGTGAGGGTCAGGGAAAGACAGATCTGGTCTCCACACGGAATCCAGGATTTCTTCTACCGCCTGCTTTCGGCGATGGGCATCCCCTTTTCCTCCGTCGTCCGGAGCTTCCCGAACCCGCAAGAAGAGCGCAAAGCGTTCGAAACGTGCTCGGTCTGCGAAAGCGAGGAGGCTTTCGAAAAAGGGATCCGCTTCGACAAGTGCGAATCCTGCGCGCGAAAACTGAGTAGGGACGCCCGTAAAGAGCTGGTCAAGGATTTCACCGACATGCAACTCTCATGCTTCGAAACGTATGAGCAGTTGGAGGAGACACTTAAATCCATGGCGACTTTGAGCAGTTAAAAAAATCGGAAAAGAAAAAACGAGCCTCGTGGGATTCCCGCGGGGTTTTTCTTTGCAAAAAAAGCCGCCCTCCGGAGGCGGCTTTCCTTAATGGATTGGGTTCTTACTTGCAACTAGGTTTTCCGGATTTGGCTTGCTCTTCCGAAACGTATCCGTATTCGACGTCGACTTTGTCATCGACGCAGAAATATCTCCCTTCTTCCGAGCAAAGCCTGCCGAAAATGGCGAAATTCTTGCCATCCGCCGAAACGTTCACGATCGGTTTCCCGCTGCATTCCGGAAGAACTAAATTCGCTTTGTAGCCTTTGAACGATCCGTTCGCCTTGCCGTAACTGATGATTGCCGGAACGGCGGACGTGACGCTCGACTTCACGCTGGCATCGTTCGCTTTCATCCTGGCCGAATTCAAGCTGACCAAGGTAATCGAAGAAAGCAGACCGAAAAAAACGACGATGGCCAACAGGCCCGCGAAAATGGCGACGACGATTATCCAAACCTTGTTTTCCTTGGTCGGATCCTTGTGTATCACGACCGACTTCCCGATATAATCATGTAGCGCCTGCTTCCTGCTAGTAAAAGCCGCGATCAGATAGCCGAGATTGAATATGATCGATGAAATTATTTTACCCAAAACTTCCCTCGTCAAAATCCTGCCAAGGGTGAGTTTTTCGAAGTTCTCGGAAATCACAATAAGCCCCAGCGCCCTTTTTCCCAAAGTGTCCTGATGGTTGCTAACCATGAACACGAAATATGCGAAAGGCAAGACCGGGACCAGGATCGAACCCATCGGGACGAAATTCAACGCGACGCTGACAAGTGCGATCACGATTCCGTCTATCATAAGCGCGGCCCATCTCACCCAGAAGCCCGCGTATTTCACATCCGGAATCGCTCCTGCGGGATTTTGGGAGGCGACAGCTTGGCCCTTCTCCAGCCAATCATAAAGTCCGGGTCCTGCCTGGACCGGTTGGGTTGGTTGCTCCGGTTGGCCGCCAGACACCGGGGTGCCACATTTTGCGCAGAAAGACGCGCCTTCCACGATCGGCTCGCCGCATTTTTGACAATTCATTTTCAATTCGATTAAAAATTTATAAATTTCTTATTTGAAGCTCCTCTGCTTGCCTTCATTTTACTTTTATTTCCCCTTTTTGACCAGTTCGGTCTTCCATGGGAAATACGACGGCGCCGCTTGACCTTTCGCCTTTTTCCGGCTATCATCAAGCGTCGTTCTTACTATCACAAAAACTACGGACACCATTCCATAAACAGCCCGAAACGGGCAAAACAGCCGACAGGAGGAAACCATGGCCAAGGCAAAAGTGCTCGATCCGCTCGACATGCTCGCAAGTTTCCGTCTCTTTTTCTTCACCGACTTTAACGGCTTCAAGGAAACCAAGGGATACAAGGCGCAATTCGCGTATGTGCGTTCCTTCCCGGAAAAGAAACTCGACATCATGGTCACCGTACCGCTTGCCGCTTGGCACGGCGGACCACTGAAGCCCGTCAAAGGGATGAAGATCCGCTTTTCGGTCATCTTTGAAGGAAAGGAATGCCTTATTCTCAAGGATTCGATTGCCAAGTTCGGTTGGCAGGACGTCTCCAAACGGAAAACGCAAGCCCTGATAGACTTGATCGACGACATCGGCACTTGCGGAAGATGCGGGGTTTATCATTACCCGAAACAAAAGATGGATGAGCAAGTGAATCCCAAGGGCACGCATTTCGTCCAGCTCATTTGTCCGGAATGCGACCGGACCGAAACGACGTCCTACAGGCACAACCAGCTCAAGACGAGGCTGCACGAATTCCTCGACAGAAGCCGGATCCTGAAATAGCGACGCCGAACGACGCACGCAACCAAACCCTCGGAAGATCCATTTCCGAGGGTTTTTTCTTTGCAAAAAAAGCGGCCCTTGCGGACCGCTTTTAAAAATATATTCGAAAATTTCTTTAGGCCAACGCTTCCAATTCCCCCTTGAGCGATTCCATCGCCTGCACTCCCACGAATTCCTTCACCACTTTTCCTCCTTTGAAGATCTTGATGGCCGGAATGGACATGATGCCATATTTTTGGGCGGCTTCACCGTTCTCGTCGACATTGAGTTTTCCAACTTTGGCTTTGTCTCCCATGGCCTTGGCCAACTCCTCGACGATCGGTCCCATCATCTGGCACGGTCCGCACCATGGCGCCCAAAAGTCCACCAACACCGGCTTGTCGCTGTTAAGCACTTCCTTTTCGAAATTAGCGTCTGTGAATTCGATTTCCATACTCATATTTTTTTTAGAAATTATTTATTATATGTGCGTCGCGATAAGATATATTCCTATCGCTGTCATTATAACACCTGCGACCAAATGGAGCGACTTGAGGTTGCTCTTCCTCCAATTCTCCAATTTTCCCGCTTTCACGTCGAAATAGGAAACCGCCAAAGTGATGGCCACCATCGGCGCCACGAAGATCAGGTTGTAATATACCAACAGCGTGAAAGTCTTGGCAAAGTCAACTTTCTCAGCCAAAAGACCGAGCACCACAACATATGGCCCGCTCGTGCACGGGAGCAAAAAGAGGCTCACCAAAAATCCGGCAGTCAAAGCGCCGAACGGCGATGTGACGTGCTTGAGGATCGTCTGCATCTTCGGTCTCCAGGAAATCGGAACCTCCATGATGAAGAACTTCCCGTACCAGAAAGCGTCCTTGAGGTTAGCCAGACCGATGACCAGGGCGACCGCGCCAATTACCAATGAGAATATCTGAGGAAGATTGAAAGCGGTAATCGCGCCATAAACTCCCAATCCCATCAGGATATAGGAAATGAAGATCGCCAAAGAGAACAGCAGTCCCGACCAAAGCGCCCTCTTTTTTCCCTGCGCGCCGAGCACGGTCGCGACCAAAAGGATCAGCACGGCGAAAGCGCAAGGATTGATCGCATCCACCAAAGCGGCTCCGGTCAACACGGACAGGCTTATTCCGTATTTTTCTTTGAAACTGACTTTCGGTTCAACCGGCTTATCTATTTTCCCTTTTCCAAACTTCGCCACGAACTCCGAGGCGGTCCCTTGCGACGCCTCCATTTTTTTCTCAAAATCCTTGATGATCGGCACGTCGCCGGAAACGATTTCTTCGTCTATGATCATCGTCGGGATCCCGGCGCTTTGGACGCCTTTTTCACGGAAAATTTTCGAAAGCAGCGCTTGGTTCTGCAACTCGTCGAAATTGAATTTCTTGATGTCATATTTGTCATAGAAACCTTTTTCCGTGAGGAACTTGTTCACGTTTTGGCAATGCGCACACCAGTCGGCGTAGAAATAGACCGCCTCTTTCTTTTCCTCCTGAGGGACGGCGTTTTCCTGCGCGAACGAAACGAAAGGCGAAAGAGCGAACAATATCGAAAGCGCGAACAATATCTTTTTCATAATTTTATTTTTTGAATTATTTTTCCGCATGATTCATGATACATCAATTTTCACCGCCGGTCTAGGCTCCCTTCCTCCTGCCCCTTTCCTCATATTCCTCGACGGCTTTTTCCAATTGCTCCGGCCCGAAATCCGGGAAATATTCGTCGGCGAAATACAGTTCGCTGTTGGCGATATCCCACATCATAAACCCCACGCTGAGGTGCGGCTCCCCTCCGGTGCGGATGAGATAATCCACCGCCGGAAGATCCTTGGTCATCAGGTGCGCTTTGATCGTTTCGCCCGTTATCTCCTCATAGGGGATGCCGTTATGCACGATTTCCTTCACAGTCTCGATCATCTCGTCGTCGCCGCTGTAAGCCAGAAAGAAATTCAACGTGTATCTTGCATGCTCTTTGGTTTTCTCCATCCCGTCCTCCAAGATGTTGACCAATGACGCAGGGAGCTGCTCTTTCCATCTCCCGATGATATTTATCTTCGCTTCGTATTTAAAGACGTCCTCGTTCACGATGAGCCTTTTGAAATATTCCTCATAGACCCTGAGGAGCTCCTTCTTTTCCGCCAAGGGTCGCTTGGCCAAGTTCTCCCGCGACGATCCCCAGAATGACATATTCTTAATTCCCAACTCGAAACCCTTGCGAACGAGAGCTTCGATGTTTTTGGCTCCTTCCTCGTGCCCGACCCAAGGATCGAGCCCCCTTTCCTTGGCCCAACGGCGGTTGCCGTCAGGGATGATGGCGATATGAGTTGGAACTTTTTCTTTTGGCATATCATGCAAGTCCATGTATTTTTTCGAAACGACCCATGAGTGTTTGCGCGAAGCGCATAGAGGCTCGTGGGAGTCGAGA
>Ga0076223_135_pt1 | contig 13188 bp, 14 predicted proteins | sample RifGroE2_FD_67847 | JGI IMG/M metagenome (GOLD analysis project Ga0076223, IMG submission 67847) | Parcubacteria (Moranbacteria) bacterium GW2011_GWE2_47_10 | reverse complement strand
AGCGGTTTCATTTTCTCCATTTTAAGTCTCGCGATAGTTTTTTGGATCAAATCTTTCATAGTTTTATAATATGACTTATACGGATGTATTTAAAAAAATCTTATACCTTTCTTCTTTATATCCTTTTCAATCAGCTTCTTGCCTCTCGCGATCAGCGTCGCCACTGTCCCTTTCGGTTTTTGGAGGATATCCATAATTTCCTCATATTCCTTGTCCTCTACGAAGCGGAGCACCAACGCCTCCCTATATTTGAGCGGCATCCGTTCAATCGCCTCTTTTATTTTTCCAGCGCAATCCCTGTCAGCCAACTCCTTTTCCAAATCAGTATCCGCTCTCACTATCCTCATCCAACTGTCGTCCTCGGTGTTAAGGATTCTCGGTCGGGCTGAAATCCTGCGGAAATTGTCAACGACGTGATTGTGCGAGATGCGGTATATCCAACTGGAAAATTTCAACGAGCTTTCATAGGAATTGAGATTAAGATATGCCTTAACGAAAATATCCTGCAAGAGATCTTCGACGTCCTCATTGCCAAGCTGGGAGATCCTTTTGACATAAGCAAACAAGGGTCCTTGATATCTGGCCATAAGCGCCCCAAACATTTCCTGGTCATCTTTGGCGAGTTCTACCAACTCCTGATCGGTTTTCTTCTCCAATTCTTCCAAATTCAACATAATACGGCTTTAAAATGGGCCTGAACTTAATACGGCCCAGTTCCCTTTTGTTTTCATTTTTACATGGATCAGGCAATAAAAAAAGCCGCCCGCCTGCAAATATGCAAGTGGACGGCCTTTAGCCAAGCAACTATGGGACTAATATCTTCTGATTCCCAAAGCAAACCATTCTCCAGTGTTGATGTACGTGTCTTTCTGCACATCAACAGCTTTCTTTCCTGTGAAAACTTTGGAAAGGAATCCGCGGGAGTCAGTAAGAATGATGATCACTTCCTTGCAATGGGCCATACTTTCCACGATTTCCTTGATCTGAGTATGGCCACCGTCTGACGAAGATGCGATGTAATAGGTATATTCTTCATCGGAAGGGAGATTCATGATCGAATCCTTCAAGGCCTTCTTCTTGGTCAGGATAGTCAGATCATTTCTTCTGACATTGCGCTGGCTCTCGATACCGATCGTTGAATTGATCGACCTTTCGCCATGAAAAAATACCTTCGTGTCGCAAATCTCCTCGGCATTGTTGTAATAGTACAACCCCCCTTGGCCGAGTTCGCCGAAATACATCTCGATGAAGTGCGCGGGCTTCGTAAATGGGTAGTAACTTCTTTCAAACTTACCGAGTTTGAAGTTACCGCCGTTTCCGGATGGAACCGTAAAAGCAAAGTCGATGAACACGATGCCATCACCTTCTCCGCGGATATAAAATTGCGAATCCGCATGTGAAACGCCAACGATCATAAAAACAGCCAAAAACAATGAAGTGAAAATCTTTTTCATTCTTTTTCCTCCTTGGATTGAAAAGGTACTATTTTGGCCGAAATGACCGGTTCAGCGCTAACATTAACACTGATTATCTATTATAGCACCAAATCAGTAAAAAGTCAATACCAAAAAGCCCTTCCGCCAGGAAAGGCTTTTTTGAAGGGTTTTTTCGATGTCATTTTCCCTTCCTTTTTTTCAAGCGGGCGATCAGCCAGGCCGAATAGGCCACGACCAACAAGGCGACATTAGGAAAGAAGATCCATGGATTACCCCAATTTATCCCGTCAAAGCGATAATTCGAAAACGGCCAAAGGAAAGGCGTGGCGAAAAACTCCAGAGAATGCGTCGGAATGTCGACCAAAATATGCAATCCCCAAGCGGCCAACGGCCAGAAGGGTTTTTTGCGCCAATACCAAACGATTGCGAAAACCAAAGCGAAAACCACCAAGCTGTGCGTGACGTCATAGAGTTGGCTGACATATTCTGGGATGGACGCGAAATCCGGACGGCCGTTCGAATATTTGGGTCCCACCGTGATTCCCAAAAGGTTCGTCGTGAAAAGTATCCCGAAAGAAAACATGTCCGGCATTATTCCAAAAAGGAACGCCAGCAAATAATCCTTCCTGCTTTTTCTTCCGAACGCCACTCCTCCCCACAGCCCATGCGAAACTATGTCCATAAAAAAATAGAATCTTAAATAAAATTAATCCTTGGCGAATTCCTCGCTTTTATAATCTCACCTGCGTTTAATTCCTTTTATACAAATAAAAGATTTATATCCACTGTTATCCGCAAATTCTTCAGTTGATTCGATTTCCAGTCCATTAACCTCCAATGATTCCAAAATTTCCCCGAGCGCATGTTGGTAAAAAATATTCTTAGTCAAAGGATTAACGGGGGTCAAGATTTTGCCCGTCAACTTCTTGCCCTCTTTTGCCGCATCGGAATACCAAGATTCCCAAAGATCATAAGCTTCCGGATTTGACGTGATAATCATAAGCTTTCCGCCCGGTTTCAAGATGCGAGCCAACTCCCTTGAAGCTTGCTCGAGGTTTTCCAAATGAAACCAAACATTTACCGAAAAACTTGCGTCCGTGCTTTCAGATTCAAGCGGCAACGCATAAGCGTCCCCCAAAATGAACTTCCTATTTTCTTCTACATACAATTCCTTAGCTCTTTTTACCAGATGCGCCGAAGGCTCGATTCCTATATATCTTCCCTTAAAGTTTCCCAACTTATCAGAGCAAATCCCTTGTCCCGCTCCGATTTCAACAACGACTTCGGGCTTACTTTCTTCAATCCAGCCACTGAGCTTAGGATAAATATATTTATCTCTTGCTGTATTTTTTTCTCCTTCCACATTATTAATCCATTCTTGGGAAATTCGTTCGTCTTCAAAAGGATTTTCTTCCCGCCTAAATACCTCTACCGAAGAAATTCGTTCTGGCGTTTTCATATTTTTCACTTCCTGCTAATTATTATTCCGCTTTAAACATTATACCAACCGGACACGACAAAAACCAGCCCCACTTTTCGAAGCTTCAAAAATCAGAACGTCACATCGGCAACGGCTTAATGATCCCGAAAAGCGTGCCTTCGGGATCCTTGAGGACCGCATGGCGCCCGACTTTGGGAATTTCCATCGGTCCGCGCACGAGCTCCCCTCCGGCAGCTTTGACTTTCTCGACATAGGCGTCGACATCGTCCACCCCGACAGTGTTCACGACGGTCGTCATCCAATCCTTCTTATAGATCGCCCCGCCTATCCCGTACTCGCCCATCTTCCCGTTGTCGACGAGCCAATAATCCTGGTCTTCCCACCTTTTGATTTTCCAATCGAAAACCTCCTGGTAGAATTTGACTATTTTTTCAGGATCCTCGGCCGGAATCTCGAAATGGATTACTCTGTTCGGCATATGTTTTTTCTTTTTTGGAATGCAGGCAAACCAAAAAAGCTTGGTTAATTTTTATAGATACCATTAGTACAATAAAAAAATACCAAACTTACAGAGCGGTTATGCTCCGCGTTTTTTCTTGGCCCAAATCAGGCGGATCTGCTCATAGCTGATGCCGTCGCCGACTCGCTCTTTGATTTCTTTCAGTTTCTGGAAGCCGTGTTTTTTGTCCATCGCCTCCGAAATGATTTTCTCCTGTTCCTTGGAAACAAGATTTTCGATTTCAAGTTCCCCGCCTTCCGCGTACCACTGCGTCAGATGGTTGTAGATCGTGCTGATACCCAAGCTTCTGGCCTTGGCGATTTTTTCCGCGGAATATTTTTGCTGATAAAGTTTCACGGTTTCCATGATCGTCATGCTTTCTTTGGCTTTGCTTTTTCTCGGCTTGGACTTGGTTTTCACTTTGCCGCCCTCCTCTTCCCCGTCGGAATATTTCGCCCATTTGAAATCCATGCACACGTCGCAGCCTCCGCAGTTTTCCGCGCTCTCTTTCACAGCAGGATCGCCGAAATATTCCAAGAGAAGTTTTCTCCGGCATGAAGAATGCGAAACGTATTCTTTCATTTTATTAAGCCTTCCGTATCTGATGTCGATCGCTTTTTTCGTATCCTCCCAGCTTTTCCCTTGGGAAATCATTTCGTTTTTTCCGGACATGATGAAAAAATTATGGAGGCTCGCGTCGCTCTTGCTGTGGAGCAATATGCAGAAGGATTTTTCCCCGTCGCGTCCGGCCCTTCCCGCTTCCTGATAATATCCCTCCGGGCTTGCCGGCATCCCGACATGGATAACGAAACGGATGTCGGCTTTGTCCACTCCCATGCCGAAAGCGATGGTCGCCACGATCACCTTGAACTTGTTTTCCATGAATTCGTTCTGGATTCTGCTCCGGCGCTCATTCGTCATTCCGGCGTGATAGGCCGCGGCCTTTATACCCTCCTCCTTGAAAAATTTTGCCAGCTGTTCGGTTTCCTTTCGCGTTATCGCATAGACGATCCCACTGCCTTCGATGGATTTGGCAATGCGCAGAGCCTCTTTCGCCCGCTCCATTTTCCGAAGGTTCTCACGCACGAAAAATTTCAGGTTCGGTCGGTCGAATCCGCGAACGTACACGTCCGGATCCTGGAGTCCCAAGCGCTCGATAATATCATCTTTCACTTCCGGCGTGGCCGTGGCCGTAAATGCCGCCACTATCGGACGGTTTTTGAGCATCGGGATGTAATCCTTAATGGAAAGATAATCCGGACGGAAATCATGGCCCCACTGCGAAACGCAGTGAGCTTCGTCGACTGCCAAAAGATACACGTCCAATTCGGAAAATATTTTTTGAAATTGCCTGTTGGCGAAGCGCTCCGGAGCGATATAAACGATCTTCGTTTTCCCCTTTTTGATATCCCAAAGGCGCTCGTCCATCTCATCGGAGTCAAGCGAACTGTTGATATAGACCGCCGGAATCCCACGCGCATTGAGAGCGTCCACTTGGTCTTGCATCAGCGCGATCAAGGGGGAAATCACGATGGAAACCTTTTCGCTTATGATCGCCGGCAATTGGAAGCAGAGGGACTTCCCTCCTCCCGTCGGCATCAGCGCCACCACGTCTTTCCCGGCCATGATGCTCTCCACGACTTCCTTTTGTCCGGAACGGAACTGGGGAAAATTGAAATGTTTTTGCAACTGCTTTTCCAACATTGTGTTTTTGTCTTTAGGCTCTGTATCAAAATAAATTGTGCAGTCCGTGCTCAGGTTTGCGCCAGATTTGTTTAAAAAAATCAGAAAATGTATCAGGATACTTTGAGGATTTTTTTAAGCAAAGATGGTGTGAAAATGAGTGCGAAATGTATGACTTATTTTGATACAGAGACTTGATTCGGGTTTTTCCATTATACTCCCCCACCGGATTTAATCCAATCATTTATATTTCAAAGCGTATTACAATAAAACACCCTCAGACAAGGGCGTTTTCCGCTAATATATTTTCACAAAAAATCATCACTTATCCGATGAAGGATTTGCGAGTGAAACGGATTTTTTCTTCAAAAAATCGAGTGTGGCGTCCTTGGGCATGCCCTTGTATATATCCACCGGAGAGAAATCGTGGCTGATCTCCTCCAAATGGAGCAGCTGTCTTATTTTTTCGTTCGAATAATCTATTCCTCCCGCGATCTTCGTGCGATCTATTTTTTCCATATCCATAATTTTGATCGCAATCGACGCTATATCTTCAGCGGTATATTGGGTAATCAAACCGTCGGATATAGCCATTAATGTCTGAGGCTTCAGGTAAACTGCCGAACAGAAAGTTTCTATTTCCTCAACGCCAGGCAGCTTGACGGCTACCGCCGTATCGACTTCTATTTCATTGGCGAGCATGAACATTATAGTCATTCTTAAATCTTGCAATGTTCCTGCCAACATCCGGTTTATATTTTCCGAATCTGGATTCAATCTCAAGCCCATTTTCTTCATTTCTTCCATATTGTATCTTCTCTCCTCGACAAAAGAAACAAAAAAATCGCGCGCCTCATTTTCAATTTCTTCCTTATTTTTCGGTTTCATATAAACCCTTTCCAATCCGCCATTATATCTCCCTCCCCTAAAATCAGTGAATCTTCTCCTAACAACCGTGTCTGCAGCAAAAACGATCTCGTCTCCGCTAAGAGTGAGGTTTTCCATGACATATCCAAGTTTCGCCTTGGCGATATCGATAGCTACACTAGGAACGATAGGATCCTCCTCCACTCCTATTTTCCTGAAAAAACCGTCTTTCCCCTCAAACAATCTTTCACACTGCCGCATTTCAAACTCATCAGGAACCAAAACTTGATTCACATTTTTAAAACCAATTTCCTCCAAGGAATTTTTCCTAAAAGAAGATCCTGATGCCAAAATGCACGGGGATTCCAACCACCTTTCGAGCAGTATTTCCTGTGCAGTATTCTTTTTTATCGAATCTGGATTGAAAAACTCCGACATTATAATTTTTTTTACTAAGTTCGGCTGCTATCGAATAAGATTCACAGGCCGTTTGCCGCCTTGTTGGCGACATGCTCTTCAAAAGTAACGGAAAAAAAGGTTTTTCCGGTTTTGGGATTGTTGAGGAAATAGATGTAATCGGAATCGGTCGGATCTATCGCCGCCCTGATTGAAGATATCCCCGGATTGGAAACCGGTCCAGGAGGAAGACCCCTGAACTTATAGGTGTTGTATGGCGAATCGCTGTCGATGTCGTTGGCGTCATGTTGGATCTTTTTCTCCCCTCCCAATCCGTATGAAACCGTCGCGTCGCTCTGGAGTGCCATGCCGATCCCGAGCCTGTTCCAAAAAATCCCGCTGACAATCTTCCTGTCTTCCTCGGTTTTCACTTCTGATTCGATGATGCTAGCCATCGTGATCATCTCGAAAGGATCCTTGTTTTGGACCGCGATCCTGTAGCGGAGGTCCTGATTGAACTTCAAATCGAAATTCTCCAGCATCTTGCCGACGATGTCCTCGGCTGAAGCTTCTTGGGCGAAGAAATAGGTGTCAGGAAAAAGGAATCCTTCAAGGGAAGCGCCCGACGGGATATCTTTCAAAAAGTCGAACCCGTTTTTGATTTCAGCCGGAGGATCCATGGCTATTTCCAAAAATTCCCCGCCTGGAAGATTTTTTCCATCGAGCCTTTCCGCCATCTGCTCGGCCGTCCAACCCTCGGGGAAAGTGACTTTGACGTAGGCCGGTTTGACCTCGCCCTTGATCAGGATCTCGGCGATCTCGGCAATCTTGAGTCCAGGAGCGATTTCATACTCCCCCGCGATTATCTTGTTTTCGATATTATGGATCCAGACATAGTAAATGAAATATAGCTGGCGCGAAATCAATTCCTGCTCCTCCAATTTTTCCGCCACTTCGTCCACGCTGTCGCCCTTTGCGACGACCACCACCTTCGCTTCATCAGCCTTGCCCACGGAAGTATCGGTCCTATAATTGACAAACAGATATCCACCCATGAATATGGCCAGCAAACAGACCAGTATAATGATTCTTTTAATTATCTTCATAATATGATGTGACCGGATTAAAAATCGTTTTTTTGGATCAACGGCACGAATGAGAATCCGGGGAATTCTTCCTTATGAAACTCATCTTCCCCTTTTTTCTCCAGATACCAGATGTCGTTATGCACCGGAATCACCATCTTCCCTCCGATCTTGAGCTGCTTCTTGAGCGCCTGGGGAATGTCCTTGGTCATGGCCGAAACCAATATGCGATCATATGGGGCGTTGCCGGCGAACCCCTCGTTTCCGTCGATGCAATGGAACTCGACTATCCCTTTTTTGACAAAACCGTACTTGTCCACGTTCTTCTCTCCGAACTCGCAAAGCTCCTTGATCCTCTCGATGGCCGTAACCTTCCCCTTGTCTCCGGCTATATATGACAGAAGGGCGGTCGTCCACCCGCTGCCGCTCCCCAGATCGAGAATATTTTGCCCCCTTTGGGGGTCGAGAAGTTCCAGCATGAAAGCGACCGTCATAGGTTGGGAAATAGTCTGTCCGTGCCCGATCGGCAAAGGGATGTCCAAGCCGGCCGAGCCCACCAGATCCTCCGGGACGAACTCCTCCCTTCCGATACTATAAAAGGCATCTATTATTACGTCCGTCTTCAGATATCCCTTTTTCATCAAATTGTTGGCGAGTCGGCTCATATTCTAGGTTCTAGGTTATAGATTATAGGGATTAGGTTTCAAATAGCGAGCAAAAGAAAAACGCATCTTCCCTAAAACCCAATTACCTAGAAGCTATAACCTGTTTTTTATATTCCCATCACCTGCACGGTCACATCCCTTTTTCGGGCGCCGTCGAATTCGATGGCGAAAATGCTCTGGAGTTCGGGGATCATCAATTTCCCCCCTTCCACCGGAAGGGTTTCACTGGCTCCCAACAAAAGCGATTTGCAATGGGAGTGCCCATTGCTCCGTCCGTCTGATTTGGAGTTCTTTTTGAGTTCGAAAAGATCGTGCGAGTAACGGTCATCCATAGGGACCAATTTGTAGAGGATCCTCATGAAATCCTGGATAAGCATCGGCTCGTTGTGGTTGATCGCCACGCTCATCGTGGTGTGCGGGACATAGATCAGGGCCTGGCCCTGCCTGATTCCCGATTTTTCCACCGCATCCTGCACCTCGTCGGTGATGTCGATGAATTCGATCTGCGTGGTGCTCTCGATGTTTATTTTTTGTTTGTGTATTTTAACTTCCATATCGCATGGATCGCGGCACCTGGACGACGGAACAAAATTCCATGCCTGCGCCGATTTTTATTTTATTATTTAGTTTGCTCCTATTATGATTTTATCACGGGTCGGATTTTTCACCAAAGAAGCCAGGGCGGTCGCGGCTTTCAATTTGTGCGCGTCGGTTATCTTCCTGACGTGGTTGTCCAAGGCCCCTCGGAAAATTCCAGGAAAAGCCAAGACATTATTGATCTGGTTCGGATAATCCGACCTTCCGGTGGCCACGATGGCGGCTCCGCCTTTTTTCGCTTCTTCCGGCATGATTTCAGGAACCGGATTACTCATCGCGAAAACTATCGCGTCCTTGGCCATCATAGAAACGTCTTCGGCTTTCAAAAGGTTCGGAGCGCTTACCCCGATGAAAACGTCCGCTCCTTCCAGGGCGTGGGCCAAAGTTCCCATTTTCTTTTCCTTATTCGTTATTTTGGCAATTTCAATTTTTATTTCGGTCTCGTTTTCCATCCTGCCTTCATAGATGATCCCTTTGCTGTCCAAGACCAAGATGTTTTTCGCGCCATATTTGAGAAGCAATTTCATGATCGCCACTCCCGCCGCCCCGGCTCCGGAAATCACTATGCGGATTTTTTTCACATCTTTCTTCACGACTTTGAGCGCGTTGATGAGCCCGGCCAAAACGACGATCGCCGTCCCGTGCTGGTCGTCATGGAACACCGGGATAGTCAAAGCCTCCTTGAGTCTTTCCTCGATTTCGAAACAGCGCGGGGCGGAAATGTCTTCCAGATTGATCCCACCGAAAGTCGGTGCGATCGACTTGACTATCTCAATAATTTCCTCGGTAATTTGGGTGTTCAGAACCAAGGGCACCGCATCCACTCCCCCGAGCTCTTTGAAAAGCAACGCCTTCCCCTCCATCACCGGAAGACCCGCTTCCGGACCGATGTTTCCCAGCCCCAAAACCGCGCTTCCGTCGGAAACGACGGCTACGGTGTTTTTGCGTATGGTATATTCGTGGGAAAGTTTCTTGTTTTTTGCGATCGCCTTGCACACGTCAGCCACTCCAGGCGTATACAAAACCGACAAAGTTTCCTTCGTCAGTTTCTTTTTCGATTTTATCTCGATCTTCCCTCCGATTTTTTTGGACAATTCTATCGCTTCGCTCATTTTCGTAAATATTATTTCTTAGTAAGCTTCAATTTCTTATATACGCTTCCGGCAGCCACCGCGCCTTCGGCCACGGCCGTGATGATCTGACGGAATTTGTTCGATCCCGTAGTCACGTCCCCCGCCGCATAGACGTTCTCGACGTTGGTCTTCTGCGTCTGGTCGACGACGATATAGCTCTGCTCGTCCGTCGCCACGCCCAACTCTTTGGCGATCATGACTCCGGGCGTTGAGCCTATTTCAATAAATACACCCTCTACTGCCAATTCTTCTATCTTTCCGGAATTTTCATAGATGATGCTTTCCACCTTATGGGTCCCTTTTATGCCCACGACCTTGGAGCAACATCTGATTTCTATCTTCGGATTTTTTTCCATTTCTTCCACCCAAGAAGGCTCTGCCGACAATTCGTCCTTATAAAGAAGCGTCACTTTGCTGGCGAATTCGCTGAGGTGTATCGCCGCGGTAGCCGCCGCGTCCCCTCCTCCCACCACCACGACTTCTTTCCTTCTGAAAAACATGGCGTCGCAGGTCGCACAATAGGATACGCCTTTGCCCACGAATTCGTCTTCGCCCGGGATGTTCATCTTGCGCGGCTTCATTCCCAACGCGAAGATGACGGCTTTGGCTTCATAATTGTCGACGTTCGTGTGGATCTCGAACCCTTCGCCCTTTTGGGAGACTTTCTGCACCACGGACGGCACGATCTTGGCTCCGAGGTTCTCGGTTTGCTTGCGGAACCTTTCCATGAGTTCCTTTCCGGAAATGGATTCAAAACCGGCATAATTCTCTATCTCCCAAGCTTCGGTCACCTGTCCGCCGATTTCCTCGCCGAGCACCACGTGCCCCAACTTATACCTCGAAGCGTATATGGAAGCCCCCAATCCCGCCGGTCCCGCGCCGACAATAACCAAATCATATTTATTCATATTTACTTGCCCCGTCAAATTCTGCCAAAAGCAGACCTCGACCTGCCGAGGATTCAACCGGGGTTATTTTTGTTTTATTACTCCTTAATAATACCCCCTTTCGGCAAGTTTTTCAAATAAAAAAACCGGTCACCTTTTCAGTGACCGGTTGAACCGATCCATCACATGCTTTACATGCGCTTCATTTTTTCAAGACCTTCCATCATCAGGACATTGATGCGCGCTTCGATCTTGGATTTCTTGCGCAGAGAGAGTTTCAGGCACTCCTCGACCACCTTGACTTGCAGTTCCACGAAAGGTATCGCGGCGATCGTCAAGGCGGCTTCCATATGGAAAAACGGCTTCCCGTTTTTCAGCGGAGCGCTGAAAATCATCCTCCTGGCCTCCAAGCAGAGCGTTTCGAGCCCCTTGAACTTGCGGAACCAATCCTCCCTTTTGCCCACCTTCGTCAGCAATTCCTTCTTGCCGAATCCACCTTTTTCCAAACATTTCGTCATCCATTTGAGGATATTGAGATAGTGGGCGGATGGGTCGGCCAAAAGCTCCTTCAATTTTTCCAAGGGCTCCTTTTCGATTTCCGAAGAAAGTGGAGAGTCCGAGGGACCAGTCGGCGGCTGATCGTAATCGAATTCGTCCTCGAGCACGTTCCCATACACCGTTCCGACCTTGAACACCCGCCTGCTTTTCTCGAAAGCAGCCTTGGCTTCTTTTCTGGCTATGTAACCCCAAACCTTCCGATTGATCTTAACTTCCCTTTGCCTGATCCTTTCCCTGGTCCGTCCGTGCATGCGGCCGATGTTATCGAGCGAAAAAGTCTCGCCTCCGGTCCCATGCCACCAGATCAGAAGGTCGACCTCTTCGTGTCTCAAGATTTCCAGCATCGCGTCTATGATCGCGTCTTCCGTTTCCTTGGCCAGACACTTGTCGCTCTGTTTGAGACCGAAGAAGATTTCCAGTTCATGCCAAGAAATTCCGATATTATTTTTGAGCACGTGCAACATGAGCTTATGCAGGATTATTCTGGCCTTTCCGTCGCATTTTTGATACTCCGAAGGGCACTCCCATTCCTCCTTACGCGCGGCCAAAAGTGCCATGTCGCAAAAAGTCAGAGTTTCCTTCATCGCCTCGAGATAATATTCCTCCCACTCGCTCGCCTCGACCAACCTGTCGGATTTGGAGGATTTGCAATCCTCGACGGTGTCGCCGAGGGTGTAGGCGTCGTCTTTGTTCCCATACGGATGTTCCAATGATTCGACGCCGCGGCGCATGACCATCGACTTCTCGACCTGTTCATCGCTCATTCCCAGATCCTGGGCGATTTCCCCGATCGACGGACGTCTTGCCAACCTTGCCGTCAGCTTTTCCTCCACCGCGGCTATTTTGCTTATCTCGTCATGGACATGCACGGGATAGCGTATGGTCCTGGATTTGTCGGCGATGGACCTGCTGATCGACTGGCGTATCCACCAGGTCGCATAGGTCGTCAAACGGAAACCTTTCTCGACCTTGAATCTTTTCACCGCCGTCATCAACCCGATATTCCCCTCACTGATGAGGTCGGGCAAATGGACGCCCCTGCCCTGGTATTTCCTGGCGATATTGACGACCAAACGCAAATTAGCCTCGACCAACTTGTCACGAGCCCAGGAATCACCGTTTTTCATCCGATAAGCCAGTTCGCGCTCCTCCTTGGCTGACAACAGCTCGGTTTTGTATATCTCCTTCAGATATGCGGCCACCGGTCCACTGCTTGCCGCTTCGCCCGGCGCCAATTTGACGTCGTCGCCGTCCTCTTCCGGCTCATCTCCGATATCCTCCGGTTCTTCTATTTCATCCTCGTCGAAATCGGAAATTTCCTCCTCGATTTCCGCCAAATTACTCCTCTCGAAATCGTCCACGTCTTCCTCCCCTATGAATTTGTAAAGGTGCCGTTATATATATAAAAAAATCCCTATTCAAAATCGAATCTGGATTATACCAGGTTTTTGCAAAAAATCAAGCTTGTTATCCACCCCCCAGGGGGGTTTCCGACCCGATCTAACCGCGAACCATTCCGCTCACCGCCACGCCGATGTAATACGGCCAAAGGACGATTGCGAACACGCCTTCCCAGAAAAATTCCAAATCCAGAAAACCGATCGTGAACAGCCACCCGGCGAACCACGAAAACGCGGTGAAGCCGTGCTGCTCGACCCTGATCTTTTCCATATATTGAAATTAAAAAGTTAGCTTTCCATCCTTTTCAGCCTTCTCCAACATTTCGATTTTTTCCTTCTGCCTTCTCGCCAGTTCCTCCGCTTCCGCTTTCCTTTTGGCCAGTAATTCTTCCATATCCTGCCTATTGAATTCCTCAACGGAATGGACGCTGTCTAAATTTCCTTCTTCATTCTCCCCACTTGCCTCTTCCTTCAGTTTATAGGCAATGGTGTTTCCCGCAAATTTTATGCCTTCAATATCATTGATTTCGGTTGTTCCTTC
>Ga0076223_132_pt1 | contig 13467 bp, 15 predicted proteins | sample RifGroE2_FD_67847 | JGI IMG/M metagenome (GOLD analysis project Ga0076223, IMG submission 67847) | Parcubacteria (Moranbacteria) bacterium GW2011_GWE2_47_10 | reverse complement strand
ATCTTCTCAATAAGCTCCTCGGCTCCGACCAAATCGGCACCGGCCTCCTCAGCCTCCTTGGTTTTAGTAGAGGTGATTACGGCGACCTTCTTGACCTTTCCGGTACCATGCGGCAAAACTACCGATCCGCGAACCTGGTCCTTCTTGTTGTCGATTCCAAGATTGACGTGAACCTCGACGGATTCGTCGAATTTGGCGACCTTGCCTTCTTTCACGAGACCCAAAGCTTCTTCGACTTCATAAAGCTTGTTCTTCTCGATCTTCTCAGCTATCGCCGAGTACTTTTTTCCTCTTTTCATGATATTTGCGTGGTCATAACGAAACGGAAAAATCCAATTTCTGCCACAAAAATAATAATTATTTAAGTATGCGGGTTTTTATTCAACCTTTATTCCCATGGATCTTGCGGTTCCTTCGACGATTTTCATTGCTCCTTCCACGTCATTGGCATTGAGGTCAACCATCTTTTTTTCCGCGATTTCCTTGACCTGCGCCTTGGTGACTTTTCCAACCTTGTCCTTCAGAGGGTTGGCCGCTCCTTTTCCGACACCGGCCGCTTTTTTGAGCAACTCGGCCGCCGGAGCGGTCTTCATTATGAAAGTGAAAGTCCTGTCATCGAATACCGTGATCTCGACAGGAACAACATCCCCCATCATCTCCCTGGTAGCCTCGTTGAACTTCGTGCAGAATTCCTGGATGTTCAATCCGTGCTGACCCAGAGCAGGACCTACCGGAGGGGCTGGATTGGCTTTGCCTCCGATTACCTGCAGCTTAACGATCGTCTTTATCTTCTTTGCCATATTTTTTTCTTATTACCCGAACCTATAATCTGGAAATTCCAGAGAAGCTTTATTATCGGTTACCGGTTGTTTATTACTTGTTAACTGATTTATATCTTTCTTATCTGCAGGAAGTCCAATTCTACCGGCGTTTCCCTTCCGAAGATGGAAACCAGCACTTTGACTTTTCCCTTGGCGTCGTCTATCTCTTCCACTTTGCCGTCAAAATCCTTGAACGGCCCGTCGTTTATCTTGATCGCGTCACCAAGTTTCACATCGATTTTATATTTAGGCTCAGCGACTCCCATTCTCTTCTTGAGCATCTCGATCTCGGCTGGATCCACCGGGGTAGGAGTCGTTCCGAGTCCGATGAAACCGGTCACATTGGGAGTATTTCGAACGACATACCAGGAGGCGTCGGTCACGATCATGTCCACCAGGACATATCCCGGATATATTCTTTCTTCCACGACGGTCCTTTTCCCTCCCTTGATTTTAATCTTCTTCTCCTTGGGAACGATCACGTCGAAAATGAGATCCTGCATATCCATGGATTCGATCCTCTGCTTGAGGTTTCTCGCCACGTTTTCCTCATATCCGGAATACGTATGGATAACATACCAAGCCCTTCCGTGATGTTGCGTTTGCTTTGCCATTTTTTATGAATGCGACCACGATCACTCCGGTCGCTCTTGATTATTTTATTAAAAATTCCCTCAATGCCGCGCCGAACAAATAATCCAAACCTCCCAAAAAAGCCGCCACCACCAAACTGACCGCCACCACCAAAACCGTGTAATTCAGAGTCTGCTTTCTGGTGGGCCAATTGACCTTAGTAAGTTCCACTTTCGCCTCTTGGATGAAATTTATGACCTTGTTCATGTGGCTTTTGTAATATGATTTTTGAGGTTTTTTAAAAAGCCCCTGGGGCTTTTCTTATCCTTATATTACCGCATCCCCCGGATTTTGTCAACAAGGTAAAAAGCGCAAAAAAAACAGCCCGTTACGGGCCTCTTTTGTGGGCGATCCAGGACTCGAACCTGGGACCTCGTCATTATCAGTGACGCGCTCTAACCACCTGAGCTAATCGCCCGTAAATTTAAACTTTTGATATTTTTAACGTAATCTCGTCATGATCAGGAGTGTTGCGAATGAGCAACGCTCCGCTCTCCACCTGAGCTAATCGCCCGTAAAAATGTCGTCGCCAAAGCGACTCCATAATTTTAAATTTAGAATTTGTAATTTAAAATTAAGGTGTGGACCGGACAGGACTTGAACCCGCTACCTCCTCAGTGCAAATGAGGCGCTCTACCAGGTGAGCTACCGGCCCATAAATTTTCAACATCGGTCTGCAGCTCCTCGTGCAAGAGATTGAGAACTAGGGAGCAATCTCCGCCCAGGTGAGCTACCGGCCCATCAAAACAAAAATCACGAATAAAAACACCGCTTCAAGCTACAAAAATAATTATACAGGAAATATTTTATTTGTCCATAGTTCCAAATTCCGTCAATTTGACAATCCCATTTTAAAGGGATTTAATGGGTGCAGGAGGATTATCAATCCAAGCCAAGGGAGGTGAGTTCTTTCAATTTATTGCTTTTTCGGAGGATGCAACGAACCACTTACCGGGAGATCTTATGACGGCAACGAAAAATGAAGGTGCCACACCAGGAACAAAATCGGCCAGAAACATAATCATCGCCTATTTTAAAACCATCAAGCCACTGGTAAATCCCTCTGACAAAGATCTTGCTTCCAGCTTTTTTCCTGACGGCGACTTCCAACCCATGATGATCCATGGCATTCTGCCTATTCTTGAAGAGGAATTCCAGTTAGGCTGCTTCAATTTTGAAGTAGGCGTGATGTATCCCTGGCACTTGAAATTCCCCACCCGGGAATCGGAAGAACAATTCAAGTCAAGATACGCCAAAATTTGGAACGGCTGGGGCGCTGACTCCATAACGATCAAAGACCTTGCGGATGTCACAAACATCCTCCTGGATATCAAGCGGGATATTCCAAGAGACAAGCGACAAGCATGAGCGCAAAAAGGGCCCGACGGAGAAACTCCGCCGGGCCTCTTTATTTCGCGAAACTATTTCTTCAAAAACTGCTGGACGCTTTGGGCCGCGATCGCTCCCTCGGAAGCCGCGGTCACGATCTGCTTGAACTTGTTCGAGCCGGTGGTGATATCCCCCGCCGCCCAAAGGCCCCTCACGTTTGTTTTCCCGTCCGGAGCGACCCTGATGAAACCGTCTTCGTCCAAATCAACTCCCAAATCCTTCACCAGTTCCACATTCGGTTCGGATCCTATTTCGACGAATATCCCGTCGACTTTCAATTTATCGGATCCGTCAAAAACGCTGTCGAGCGTAACTTCTTCCACTTTCTCACTTCCCGAAATCTCCTTGATATTCGTGCTATACAAAACTTTTATCTTGGGATTCTTCTCTATAAGTTCCACCCAGAAACGTTCGGCGCGAAGCTCGTCCTTCCTATAAATCATAAAAACCTGTTTGGCGATATCCCCCAAAAATACGGCCGCTCCTGCCGCGCTGTCGTTTCCTCCCACGACCGCCACAGTTTTTCCTTTATAGAAAAACCCGTCGCAAGTGGCGCAATATGAAACGCCTTTTCCTGCGAATTCCTTTTCTCCGGGAATTCCCAAATGTCTATGTCTCGTGCCCAGCGCGATAATGACAGTTCTCGCTTCTATTTTCTGTCCATCACTGAGGGACAATGAAAACGTTTCGTCTTCTTTCTTTTTAATTTCATCCACGAGAGCGCTGATTATTTCCGCCCCATAACTCTTCACATGTTCCGCGGAATTTTGCGCGAATTCATATCCTTTGATTTTCTGCGTTCCCAACCAATTACCGATCTCGTGCGTCTGCGTCGTCACTCCGCCCGAAACCCCGCCGATGACGATGTTTTTCACCCCGTACCTCGAAGCGTAAACCGAAGCGGAAAGTCCCGCCGGTCCGGCGCCTATGATAGCTAGATCATATTTTTTGTTCTTCTCATCCATTCTTTTGAAATAAAAGTTTAAATCCTATATTCGTCCCCTCGCTTTCATCGCCTGCTCCACTCTTCTGAGCGCGAGCGCGTAGGCCCCGAGCCTCATGGTCGTATTATACTTCATTTTTTCCTTCCAGACATCCTCGAATGCTTTCTTCATAATATCTTCCAATTTTCCGAGAACGTCCTTTTCCTTCCAATAATACCCATAGGCGTTCTGGACCTGTTCCAGATAACTCACCGCCACCCCTCCGGCGTTCGCCAAGATATCCGGCACAACGAAGATGTTTTTCTTGTTCAGAATATCATCCGCTTCCGGAGTGATCGGCCCGTTCGCCACTTCGACGATCAATTTGGCTTTTATGTCGTTCACGTTTTCGGCCGTTATGGAGTTTTCCAACGCGGACGGAATGAATATGTCGGCCTCCTGCGCTATGCAATGCGGGACTCCTTGTGCTTTTTAACCTGCTCGACATCCAGACCCATGCAATTCACGATCATCCCCTTGGAATCGCTTACGGCGATAATCTTATATCCGTTTTTTTGAAGGATTGAAGCCAGATGGGATCCGGCGTTCCCGAATCCCTCGATCGCCACGGTCGCCCCTTTCTCAAGGCCAAGTTTTTTCGCGGCCTCCCTGATGACATAGAAAGCTCCTTGTGCCGTGGAATATTCGCGCACCTGGGAACCTCCGATACTTAGCGGCTTGCCGGTTATCACTCCAGGGCGATGGACTCCCACGAGCTTTTCATATTCATCCATCATCCATCCCATGATCCTCGGGTCAGTATAAACATCGGGAGCGGGCACATCGGTTTCCGATCCGATCAATTTATATACACCCTGGATATAGCCCCTGGCCAATCTTTCCAATTCCCCATCCGAAAGTTTCCGTGAATCCACGATCACTCCGCCCTTCCCGCCGCCGAGAGGTATATCGACGACCGCGGTTTTCCAAGTCATCCAGGCACTCAAAGCTTTGACTTCGGAAACGTTTACGTCCGGATGGAATCTGATGCCTCCCTTGAATGGTCCCCTGGCGTCGTTGAACTGCGACCTGTATCCAGCGAATGTCTTTACTGATCCGTCATCCATCTTCACCGGAATCGAAACTTCCAGGAATTTCTGCGGGTTCTGCAGTTGCGCAAAAACGTTGGCGTCCAATTTGATCAGCTCGTTTACGTCGGACAATTGTTTCAATGCGCTCGAAAATGGATCGGTCATATTTTTAAGATTATTATTTTATTTTTTTCAAACGGAAATATTTTTTAAAACTTACAATTCCGCCTCCAATTCCTGCTTCAACGCCTCTTTCGGGCGGAAACCTACGAAATCTTTCACGACCTCCCCGCCTTTGAAAAGTTTCATGTTCGGAATGCTCATAATCTGATATTTCATCGCCAGCTCCTGATTGTCGGGATTTTCCACATCCACTTTCGCTATTTTTACCTTACCTGAAAGTTCGGCGGAAAGATCGTCCAAAACCGGAGCCATCATCTGGCATGGTCCGCACCACGGCGCCCAGAAATCCACCAATACAGGCACATTAGACTTGATGACTTCTTTCTCAAAAGTGTTGTTTGTTAATTCGATCGCCTTGCCCATGCTTTTTTATACGCCATCTTTATCAACAAAAATTGCTGATAAAAACGCGTTTTTAAAATTAATTACCTATTAAATTGTTTCCTGTTTTTTCGAAATATCTTGCCAACCAGGCGGATGTAGGAATCTGTATGAAATACGACATGACTATGATCACAATCGATGCGCTGAGTGCGGGATTCTGAAAAACGAGCGAGATCGCCATCCCAAGCGCCAGCGTCACATAGCGCAAATAACTTCCCCAGACCAAAGACTTCCCTTTGTCCGATTTTTTCCAGATACGATATCCGACCATGGAAACCGAGAAAACGATGCCGTAAAACAAAACCAGCGGAATGGAGGATCTTGCGATCATCGCGGGATTGGAAAAAATCACTTCATTGCTACCCAAAGCCATAAGCGCGACCAAAACCAACACGAGACCCAAATTACTGATCTTTCCGAAGCTGCCTTTGATGCTTTCAAAATATTCCGCTCCCTTTTGTTTTTTTATAACTTTCTGCGTTCCATATGCCAAAACCAACGGAACCACCACTATCAGGAATATCGCCAAAGCGATCTTAACGGAATCCACACCGGAGCCTCTCGCACACGAAAGGGCGTCGTTCGTGGCGACGGATATCGGGCACGTTCCATCTGCCGAATAAGCCGCGCCTTGGACAGGCATTATCCTTGCTAGCGCCAACGAAATCAAGGGCGGGACTGCCAATATGGCGACGAAAAGATTGGTGATTATGATCCCTATCGCAGACGGCATATCAGCTTTGGATTTCAAGGCCCAGGTCGTGGCCATTCCGCCTCCGGGAAGAAGCGAAAGAAGCATGAGCCCGATCCAGAGTTCAGGATTTTCTCTTAGGAAAACATATCCCAAAACGAAGGCGGCTGCGGGAGAAACGATGAAATTAACAAAGAGCGAGAAAGCGATGATCCGGTAATTTTTCAGGGATGCTCCGACCTTGTCGAAAGAGAGCGGCACCAATGACGGATAAATCATGACCAACGCGGCGAAAAGGCATATCAGGGGAGAAAAACCATATCCTCCGAAAAATTTCACCGCTGACAATCCCAGAGCCACGGCTCCGAAAATCCACCACAATAAATACTTTTGAATATTATCCAGCAATTTCATTTTTATTTCATCTTAAAAAGAGTCTCTATATATTTGTCATCGATTCCCTTTTTGAGGACAATCTTGCAAAAGTCATCCTTCAGAAGTTCCACCCCTAATTTGGAAACGGCTTCTTTTACCGCGCTGACTTGCGTGATGATATCAAGGCACCCCTTTTCCGCCTCGATCATCTTCCGGATTCCCCGAAGCTGTCCTTCGATTCTGGAAATCCTGTCAGTGATTTTTTTCTTGGAATCTTCTTTTTTCATTGATTTTGGTGATAAAAAATATACCCTATGGGGGTATATTAACAGATGCCGAATTCTTGTCAAGAAATCCTAAGAAGTGAAGTAAACTGCCAGTATAACCAAAGCCAGAAATATGCGGTACCAAACGAAAATCGCGAAGCCGTATTTCTGAAGGAATCTCAAAAGGAAAGCGATCGCCAAATATCCGCTGATCGCGGAAGTGAGCACTCCGACAACCAAGGGGACGGTCTCAAATTTCCCGTTGAAAAAATCTGAAAACTGCGCCAAAACAGCCCCCAAAATTATCGGCGTGGACATCAGGAATGAAAACCTGGCCGCCCCTTCCCGTGATAGTCCGGCCCAGAGACCGGCGGTCATCGTGGCCCCGGAGCGCGATACTCCCGGAATGATCGCGATCGCTTGCGCGATCCCGATTATGATCGAATCCCGAACGGTCATGTCTTTGACTTCTTTTTTGTGCTTGAGGAACTTATCAGCCGCGTACAAAAGAAGCCCCACGAACGAAAGCGAGAACGCGATGACCAAGGGATGCCTGAAGACCCCCTCGGCATAATCTTCCAAAAAATACCCGGCCAGCGCTCCCGGGATCGTCGCTATAGCCAAAAGCCATAATAAATTGGAACTATAGACGTCCAGATGGTTCCGGCTTTCGAATTGGAATTTCAAACCGAGGTGATTGACGGCCGCCTTCACGATATCCACCCAGTCTTTCCAAAAATATCCCAAAACGGCCACCAATGTTCCGGCGTGGAGCGCCACGTCGAAAGCCAGCCCGGGATCCTCCCAGCCGAAAAAATACGGCGCGAGCACAAGATGCGCCGTCGAAGAGATCGGGAGAAATTCCCCCAGCCCCTGCACTATCCCTAAAACTACCGCTTGCAATATATCCATATCATCATGATATCACTTTTAAATCCTTTTCCCAATATAAACGATATTCCGCCCCCCGATAACTTCACATCTTTCCGTTTCGAACCCTGCGCCTTCGAAAAGCTTTTTCAATTCCCTCTTGGTGAATGCGCGGTGGAATCTTTGGAAAACTTTTCCCTGATTATCCGTAAACGAAATATAACAATCATTCCAATCCAGCTCGCTTTTCCCCAAGAGTTTGTTTTTCCAATTTTGTGATATGGCTTTAAAATATTTCTTCTGCCAAAGATTCCAAACTGTCACCACAACGTGACCATCCGGCTTCATGATCCTCAAAAGTTCTCCGACCAGCTTCGCCCTCAGCTCCTCTCCGGGAATGTGATGGAAAACCGCGATCGAGTAAACCGTATTGAAAAATCCATCCTCCAGTGCTAGACTGTCTTGACTGGGATCCAGTTTTGAAAAACGCGCGTTTTCAACGGGATATTTGCTTTTCGCGATATCAATGAGATTTCCGGAAACGTCCGCTCCCCAGTATCCGATTTTCGCCTTACCGCTTAGAAACTCAAAGAGTCTTCCGTTCCCGCAGCCGAAGTCGAAAACATTGTCCCCGTCTTTCACATATGCTCCGATAAATTCCAAACTGGCCCAAAAATTCTTGCGCGTTTGGGAAAATTTACCGGAAATAAGATCATATCCCTTTTCGGTTTCAACCAAAATTTTTTCAGCCACATCTTTTTTCATATGAATAAAGCTTACGACAAATATATAATATCCGCAATCGAAAGCCTTCCGAAAAATTCGGAGGAGCTTTTGGTTCTCAAAAAGAAACTTTCCAAACAGTTCCGGCTGCCGATTCCCACCAATGCCGATATGCGCGATCGATACGAGAAGCTGGTGAAAGCGAAAAAAATAAAAAGGAACTTTGATTTCGAAAAATCCCTGATCAGTCGAAGGATCCGGACGCAGTCCGGAGTGGCTGTCATCGCGGTACTCACCAAATCATACCCTTGCCCCGGAAAATGCCTGTATTGCCCGACCGAAAAAGATATGCCGAAAAGCTACCTTTCCAACGAACCGGCCGTGATGCGGGCGATATCTTCGCAGTTCGATCCCTACAGACAAGTCCGAAACCGCTTGCGCTCCCTCGAGCTCAACGGCCACCAAACGGACAAGATCGAACTCATCGTCATGGGTGGGACCTTTTCATACTTGCCCAAACCATACCAAAAAAAATTCATCACTGAATGTTTCCGGGCTTGCAACGACTACGGAAAAAGGTCACCAGTCACTAGTCATCGGCCATCAAAAAACATAACAGACTCCCTCCTGGCGGAACAAAAAAGGAATGAAAAAGCCAAGCACAGGATAGTAGGACTGACCTTGGAAACAAGGCCCGATTATATCGACGAAAAAGAAATTTTGAATTTCCGAAAACTAGGATGCACCAGGGTCGAACTCGGAGTGCAAAGCATTTTTGACGACGTCTTGAAACTCAACAAAAGGGGACATCTTGTGGACAAGACCATTGAAGCGACAAAGCTTCTTAAAGACTCTGGCTTCAAGATAAATTATCACATGATGCCGGGACTTCCCGGTTCCACTCCAGCCAGAGATTTCAAGATGTTCAAGGCGCTTTTCGAAAACCCCTCTTTCCAACCGGACATGCTGAAGATCTATCCGACCGTGGTCGTGAAAAACAGCGCGCTGTATAACTTTTGGAAAAAAGGAAGATACAAACCACTCACCGACAAGGTCTTCACAAAACTTGTCCTGAAAATCAAGAACGGAGCGATCGTTCCATATGTGCGCATCGCGCGCCTTGTCCGCGACGTCCCGGAAACCTCAATTGAAGCGGGACCGAAAGTTTCCAATCTTCGCCAAATGATAATCCCCCAATCCAAATGCCCCTGCATCCGCTGCCGGGAAGTGAAGGAAGATTACGACATCAAGGAGGATATGGTCTTGGACAGGATCGATTATTCCGCCTCGGACGGAAAAGAAATATTTTTACAATATGTTTCCGAAGATAAGAAAAAACTCTTCGCTCTTCTCCGCCTCAGAATCCCTTCGAAAAAAAATGAAAATAATTCCATCGGGGTCCTGCAAAATTCCGCCATCATCCGCGAAGTGCACACCTACGGAAAACTAGCAAAAATAAGCGAAGCTTCAAGCGCCTCACCCCAGCATATCGGACTTGGCAGGAAACTCATATTGGAAGCGGAGAAAATAGCCAGAGAAGAATTCAAATATGGTAGAATTGTAGTAATATCCGGAGTAGGTGTCCGGGGATATTACAAGAAGCTTGGATATAAACTACGTGATACTTACATGACAAAAAAACTTTAATTTTTTCATACTCTTAATTTTTTAAATCAACCGAATGGAAATCAAAAAAATCGTGAATTTTATTTTTGAGATTAGCAGTCTCAAAAAAATTAAACACAGTGGGTGGATACTAGCCGGAGTCGACAATCCGCCATCAATCGCAGAACATCAGTTCCGTGCCGCACAAATCGGGTACATTCTGGCTGAACTCGAGGGAGATGTCAGTTCCGAAAAAGTTGCAACCATGCTAATAATACATGACAACGCCGAAGCAAGAATCGGAGACCACAATAAAGTTACCTCAAGATATATAAATAAAAAAGAGGCGGAACAAAATGCGTTTCAGGAACAAATAGAAGGACTAGGGGAAAACATCAAGAACAAGTGGGAACGGTATTTTGAAGAATTGGAAACAAGAAATACGAAAGAAGGGATTATCGCAAAGGATGCAGATTGGCTGGAGACCGCTTTCCAAGCAAAAGAATATCTGGACCTCGGATACAAATCAGCTATCGATTGGATAAACAACGTTGAAAAAGCGGTTGAAACCGAATCGGCTAAAAAAATAATTGCGGAAATGAAAAATACCGAATTCACCGAGTGGTGGAAAGATCTCAAAAAAATGACCTATACCAAATTGGGAAAATAACGACGACGCTCAAGCGTTTCGGATCCATAAAACCAATCAAAAAACCAGGCCAACGCCTGGTTTTTTTTCAACGGCTTAGCTAACTCGAGCCGTTGAAAGCCTCTAAACAAGGGATTTTCCAGATACTCTATTTTTCTACGAAATTCAAAATCGATTCCGAAATACCCTTTGCATCAAGCCCCGCTTCTGCAAGAATTTCTTCGCGCGAGCCATGCTCCAAGAAAACATCAGGGAGTCCAAGATTCTTAACGGAGACATCCAGCTTATTACTCAAAACGAATTCATTGACCGCGCTGCCGGCTCCGCCCAAAACAGCGTTGTCTTCGACTGTGATGAAATATTCGTGGTTTTCAGAAAGCTCTTTCAAATGCTCTTCGTCCAAGGGTTTGATGAACCTCATGTCCGCCAAAGTCGCGTCCAGATCCTCGGCGGCTTTTTTGCAAGCTTCCAGCATTGTCCCGAACGATAAAATAGCAACCTTCTTCCCTCTCCGTACGACACTGGATTTGCCTATTTCAATTTTAGGTAAATTATTTTTATCATAATTTCCACTTCCGTTGTCCCTCGGATATCTGACCGCCGCCGGGCCGTCGTACGCATAACCGGTTTCCAGCATGGAATAACATTCGTTCTCGTCGGACGGCGCCATCACGACCATATTCGGAATGGTTCTCAAGAAAGACAGGTCGAGACTTCCGGCATGCGTCGCCCCGTCCGGACCGACGATTCCGGCCCGGTCGATCGCGAAAAGGACGTCCAGATTCGGTATAGCCACGTCGTGGATAACCTGGTCGTAAGCCCTTTGCAAAAAAGAGGAATAGATCGCGACGACCGGTTTCTTCCCTTCAGTCGCTATTCCGGCCGCGAAAGTGACCGCGTGCTGTTCGGCTATTCCGACGTCATGACAACGCCCTGGAAACTTCCCACAAAATCTTATCAACCCCGACCCATGACACATCGCCGGAGTGATCGCATGGATATTTTCATCTTTTTCGGCTTTGTCGCATATCCAATCTGAAAAAATTTCGGTATACGTTTTTCCTTTTTTAACTGGCGCATTTTTTTCGATTTTGTTGTCAGTCGGCTTGACCGCATGAAATGTTTCACGATCATTTTCAGCAGGCGCATAGCCTTTCCCCTTTTCAGTTATGACATGCAAAAACTTCGGTCCCTTTTTCTCCTTCAGATTTGAAAGGACTTCGACCAAAAGGTTCACATCATGCCCATCCACCGGACCGTAGTATTCGAAACCGAGCTCCTCGAAAAGAGTTCCCGGCATAACCATCCCCTTGGTATGCATTTCAGCCTTCATCAAGATCCTTTTGACTGTCGGCAACTTGTCGAACATTTCCCTTCCTTTGTCCCTGAAATGCACATAGGCAGGCGACGAGATCAACCTGGTCAGATATTCCCTCATCCCTCCGACATTACTGGAAATGGACATCTTATTGTCATTGAGGATCACCAACATATCCGCACCGATATGGCCGGCGTGATTAAGCGCCTCGAAAGCCATGCCCCCCGTCATCGCCCCGTCCCCTATTATGGCGACCACTTTCGCAGGATTTTTCTTGTCTTTTTCCGCGACAGCCATTCCGGTGGCCGCGCTGATCGAGGTGCTGGAGTGTCCGACCGTGAACGCATCATATTCGCTTTCCTCCGTTTTAGGAAAAGGAGAAAGTCCGCCTTTTTGCCTGATAGTCCCTATTTTGCCTTTGCGTCCGGTCAAAACCTTGTGGGCATAGGCTTGATGGCCCACATCCCAAATGAGTTTGTCTTTCGGGGCATCAAAAACCCTATGCAGCGCGGTGGTGAGCTCCACCACTCCGAGATTGGATCCGAAGTGCCCTCCGCTTTGCAAAATGCTTCCAATCAAAAACTCCCTTAGCTCCGTGCAAAGCTTGTTTAATTCGTCCTTTGAAAGATTTTTTAAATCCTTGGGATAATTAACCTTATCTAAGATTTTTTTATTTTTTTCACTCATTTGTTTTTTCTAAAAACTACTCCCCAGCTAATTGTCCGCATGCACCCTTGATTTCTTCTCCCAGACTCTTTCTGATCGTCGCATTGATATGACTCTTAGCAAGCATCTCCTTGAACGCCTGGGTCCGCGCCTTCGAAGAAGGAGAAAGCCCTGCGGAAGTCGTGTTGTAGCGGATGAGGTTCACATGCAAAAGATGCTCGTTCCCTATAGACTTGAGGTAATTCGAAAGGTTCTCCGCGTCGCGCCTGGAATCGTTGATGTTTTCCAAAAGGATATATTCGATGAAAACTTTTCGTTTAGTTTTGGAAAAATATGACTGCAGCGCTTTTTTCAGATTTTCCAGATTGTCTTTCTTGTTGACCGGCATGTAATGCGAACGTTTTTCATCGTCCGCGAAGTGGAGCGAGATCGCTAAATTTACCTGCGGAAATTCATCCGCCAACTTCGAAATTCCCTCGGTGACTCCGGAAGTGGAAACCGAAAGGCTTCTGGAACCGAAACCGAACAGCTCTTGGTCCGTCAAAATCCTGATGCTTTCGGAAACTTTCTCCCAATTATTGAAAGGCTCCCCCATTCCCATATAGACGATGGTGTCCAATTTCTGGTTTTTGTTTTTTAAAAATTGGACCCAGAAAAGGATCTGGTCCGTTATCTCCTCCGCGGTCAGATCCCGCTTGAATCCCATCGATCCGGTAGCGCAGAAACGGCAACCCATCTGGCATCCTACCTGGCAGGATATGCAAGCCGACCACGTTTCCGGCTTGGGCGAAATCAAAACCGTTTCAATAAGATTTCCGTCTTCAGTTTTCAAAAGAGCTTTAATGGACTGCCCGTCTTTGGCTTCCAAAAAATTCACGGT
>Ga0076223_141_pt1 | contig 13991 bp, 13 predicted proteins | sample RifGroE2_FD_67847 | JGI IMG/M metagenome (GOLD analysis project Ga0076223, IMG submission 67847) | Parcubacteria (Moranbacteria) bacterium GW2011_GWE2_47_10 | reverse complement strand
CGGATTTTGCGGAGCGTGTCGAAATACTGGCGGGGAGACGCAGACACGCCCAAAGCCACGCCTCCGAGAAGCGTGATCATAATTTTCTTCTGCACCGGTCCGAACTTATACATATCCCTATTTTATCACCAACCCACGGCCGTGGAAAGATGATGATTTTTAAATTATAGGCCGCTTTCCTCATAATTATACGGTCGTGGGATTATGAGGAGATTGGGTTTTGTATCACTAACTTACGGTCGTGGGATTATGAGGAGGGTCATTTCAGATTTGAAATTATTATTTTCAAAATCAATACAGATTCTGATAATTTTTTCCTTCGAGCATTTCTTTATGCATAGCGAATAAAACTTTATCCATCTCCCTCGGCGTCAGCCCGTTCTTTTCCGCCAATTCCCTGATAATAGATATGAATTTCTCCCAACTGCCCATATTGATATTTTTGCCGATCTCGAATCCCTTTTCTATCAACATTTCGATGCAACGGATATCGATAATTCCATATTTTTGCGGATATACCATCGTAAGTATCGCGGACGCGGTAGGAATCCCAACCCCCTGCAAAGCGCATAATTTCCTCATTTTTTCCTTCTCATCATTCTCGCCGAAAGCATCTCTGGAAACCTTTTCGATTATCTTTTTATTCTTCAAATATTTGGGCTTTTGCCTTGCGGATTTCCACATCCCTATCTTATAGAATTCGTCGAATTTCATATACCCCCTTCTCCTGATCGCAGGACCGAGCTTTTCAAAAAGGTATTTCTCTTGATCATACAAATCCAGGTATTTTCGTATATTTGCGATTTTCATATCATTTCAAGATGTGACTAATTATCCCGGATTTCAACGGCTCAATCCGCTTGGGCCGTTGGGAAAAGGGTTTATTTGAGCACGTAGAACACCACGTGGCCGGTTTGCCCCTCTTGCAAAACCAGGCCTTCGCCTTCCAGCTCTTGGAGATATTTGGTCGCGGCGCTATCAGCCACGGACATTCTCATATTCGCCAGAATGTGAGAATGTCATTTGTATATACAGAATACGTTGAAAGGTTAGGTTTGTTTGGTTATTTTTTTATTTTTTACCCCGTGAAATTTGTTGACTATTTCACTAGGGTGCAACCCGGAATTATGAATGTCGTTTTTTCTTCATTATCAATTTTGGCGGGGAAATGCTTTGTGTAGAAAAATTAATTTCTTGAGCCGCTCATCCATATTCTCATCAATCCTTAACTGTTCGGGCTTAATACCGTCATATTCATTATCAGCCATTTCAAACGGTGAAATAAAAACGTTGCTACCCAAAGGATCCGTTCCAAAAACTACTTTCATCCCTTCCTTTTCAAATCTTGCGATAAGTTCATCTATAGGCGTAACAAAGCCAGGAAAATCCTCATCGTCGGCTTTTAATTTCAGATAGCTGTCAGCGTCAATGCCACAAAAAGGGAGACCCTCCTGAAGTTCGCTCAATTCCCTCGCTATGGCGATAAATTCTATTCTTATTTTCTCTCTTTCTCTTTTCTTTCGAGCTAGATCCTCGTTTTCTCTAACTGAATTTTCAAGCATTGCAAACGCGCTATCGCCTGGATGTTCTGCGGATTGAGAGTTTTCAAGCTCCCTTTTTCGCTTTACTTCCAATGCCTTTTTTGCAGCATCCATAAAACCACCTTCGAAATTCGCCATAATAATTATATAAAAAAATTAACCTACCTAATATCCCACAATCATCCTTTGAATAAGTTTTACTTGAGGGAATAAAATACCGCGTGGCCGGTTTGCCCCTCTTGCAAAACCAGGCCTTCGTCTTCCAGTTCTTGGAGGTATCTGGTGGCGGTGCTATCGGAAATGCCTATGAGGTTTTCGATATCATTATTACTCGCCTTTCCGTTCGTTTTGAGATATTCCACGATCTGCCTTTTCTTTTCCTCCTTGGCCTCCTGCGCCTCGGAAACTTCGACGGGACAATCATTATCATCCCCCTCAAACAGATTCTCCATCATCGCGATTTTCAACTCGCTGTTTTCCTTCCTCAGTTTCCAAACCCAAACCACCAAACCCGCGACTGCAAGGATTAGAATCAGATTTAATGTGTTCATTGTTTATTTATTACTTAATTATACACAAACAACATTCTTACATTCTCAAGAATGTGAGAATGTCTTCAGGAATTTTTGGATGGCTTGGCCATAGGGGGAAAGCTCATGGACGACCAGGCGCCCCATATTCCTTTTTCTCACGAGCCCGGCTTGTTCCAGGCGCAAGATATGGGCGGAGATGGTCTTGAGGTTGCACTTCAATATCGCGGAAACGGAATCCACGCTGATACCCTTCTTCTCCGCGATCAGGAAAAGGATTTCGATCCTTCTATGGTTCGCCACACCCTTAAGGTGGCGTTCCATCTGCTTGGCGGATTTTTCCTGGCGGACTTTTTCCTTGGGATATTTTTTTCTTTTTATCGCAAGCATAAGTTTATACTCACATTTTACCCCCAAAACCCTCTCCGGACAACATTCTTATATTCTTGAGAATGTGAGAATGTCCTAGTGGTGTTGAGTGGGGTTGTGGATGATGTTGAGTGGTGTTGGGCGGTAGGATTATGAGGAGGCGGGGCAATTGGACGAATCCCCTACGAACAGATTCTCCATCATCGCGATTTTCAACTCGCTGTTCTCTTTCCGTAATCTCCAGTTCCAAACCGCCAAGCCCGCGACTGCAAGGATTAGGATGAGATTTAGTGTGTTCATAGCATCTTGTCATCCTGAATTTATTTCAGGATCTATTTTAATTCTTATTTCTCAACAAGGCACCTGACCTCTTTTATCCCTCAGATATTTAAGTTGCCATCTGACTAGGTGGATTTATTTATCTCTATAATTACTTCAAAAATAGATCTCTGTGTCTCATATAACTTAGCATATGTTTTATCAATTTGCTCCTGATGAATTGCCACATTTCCGTTTTTTACGGTTACGTATGTCCCTTCCGGATCTTGCTTCGATGGAGTATATGTAAGTATCCCTAAGATATCATATAGTTTGCCTTTTAATTTAGAGGTAAGCAGAGAATCCTTTTCAATCATTTTATGCTGCTCCGCGGTATTAACCAACATTTCAAGCCTTGTGCGATAATTTTTCATCTGTGAAGTAATCAATATCAATGGCATTTCCTTTTCTGAAAGAAGTTCTTTGATCACTGCCTCAAATTCTTTCCTAAAATCAATAAAATAATCAGCGAGTATTTTAATTTCCATCTTCTTAAATTCATCTTTTTTATTTAGTCTCCTTAAAACATACACCGCCAACCACGCAGTAACCGCAAGAGAAACTACTTGAAAAAAATCGAATTGGATTCCTACATCCTTAGCTATAGTAAAATTAAACCCATTGAAACTAAGAGCAAAAATCAAGTAGCCAAATCCGACTCCAATAAGCAAAGTAAGGAAATGTAGCAAATTATCATGTGGAGGCTTATTTGCTTGCATCTTTAATATAATTAATAATATCATCAGCAAAATAAGGCTCTTCAACCGAAACTAATTCCAAAACCTCCAAGACCTTTTCTGAACCATACTGCCTTGCAAGACCGCCGAATGCCTCTTCCAAGAAACTAGTTCCATATCCCAAAACACCATCAAGATTCACAACTAATTTTTTATTTTTCTCAACAGCTTCTTTGAATTTTGGCTCTAGGATGTTAAGCCTAAACGCTTCACCGGAAAATTTTCCCTCTTCTTTAGAACGAGGTCCTGGAGTTATTGAGAAGTCATTTGCAATAGAAACTAATATTTTATTGTCCATGGCTTATTGATATTCTTTTCAGATAATTCCCAATATAAGAAAGTACCCTTAAAAACGTTAGTTAATAATCGATAGTCATTATTCTCTACATTCGCATAAACATTGTTTGTAATTACATGCAAATTCCCTATTTGATTCCGATCCAATGTTTGTTTTATGCCTGGCAATCCTTTTCCTCTAAATTTTTCCTTTGTGACTGTTTTGTGCATTTTCCCATCCAGCAGCAGCTTTAATATCTCTTCATCAGTACTTATTCCAACACGCTTTATTATTTCCTGCCAACCATACCACTTACTATCAAGCTCTTTATTCTTCAGGCTTGAGAAAATACCCACACCATGGTCCATAAACACAAAACTGACCTTTTTGCGAACCTTATCATGATTTATTGAAAGCCACCAGTGCTTTCCGCCTTTCCTGTCTTTAGCAGCATGATTGTTTGTGTTTTGCATCAATTCCACTAAAACCCTTTGGAGCCCCTGGCAAATCCGTTCCTCGCCCCAAATTGTCCGAGTAGCTGCTCTCATAATTGGCAAGCCAAGTTCCGAGGAAACGTTTTTTCGGGCATGAGTAATGATTTGATTATCTTTCCCTATATGATAGGTTGATCTGCCGTTAGTTTCTTTCTTTAATTGTTCAAAAAATCCTGATTCAATAATCAATCGTCTTGCTTCATCATTCAGGGGAAAATCCCCATTGAAGCCGATTCTCACTTCTTTGAACTTAAACATGGTTGATAAAAGAACGGTTATGGCCCCATAATCAATAGTTTCAACATTCTTCAGAACCACATAAACCATCTTATTTTTTTCACGTAACCTTTCAATACTATTCAAAAAAGGAATAACTCCTGCGGTATTTTCTAGAAAGGAAAAATTTTTAGGAGCTGTAATGTTTGTATAACGAGAGAATTTATTTGCGCTCTTTTTTTCTATTATGGATTTTCCTTGCATGGCACGTCTCTTGGCTTTTAGTATAGCCTTGCGTTTTTGCCTTCTCTTGAATGCTTTGCGGGCAACATGCCTTGAATGTCGGATATACCTCTCTTTGCTATAAATAATTTTCATAAAATGTTCACTTAGTCAGACTTATCTCCTCCGGTCATAAATATGTACAATTTTTTGATTTTATCTTCTTCAACTCTTATTTTATTTTTTCCACCCGTTGAGAATCAGAATTATAGTAAAAATCAACAATACTTTTATCGCCAATTCTATCAACTGCTTCCTCAATCGCTTCAATAGGGGCAGAATACCATTCATCTGGCACGTAGGACACTCCCAATTTATCAATTATTTCCAAATCAACTTTAGCATCAGCAAAAAATCTATGTATTAGCGATTCCACTTTCACTGGCTGGTATGCCCCTGTCAATTTATAAGATGCCACAATCTTTACCGGTGCCATCAGATATGTAGGATCTATTTCAGCATTTGCAATGCGCTTCTCAACAACATCCGTTGTCACTCCAATCTTATAAAGATCTTTTATGGTTACGACCGCATGATCTTCACTAAGAGATTTTAAAATATAAATATAACCGACGGCTTTTTCTTCATTTTTTAACTCAAAATCTTTATCGACTACAACAAAACCTCCTTCGTATAGTCGTTGTGCCAAAGATCGCTTATACATATTCGATTCAGTCCCGTTTTCAAAAATCACGTTTATTCTTTGCTGGGAATAACCGCCTGACTTTCGTTCCCTTTCTCCAAATCCAGCCACATAACACATCATTCCCTCATAAACATAAAAATTGTTTGGCAATAATTGATCAATGGTCAAAAAAGGCGTTAATTTTCGCAGACCATCTGCAAGCATCTGCTGTTGCTCCATGAATAATCCTTTGAATTTTTTTGCAAAATCTTTACAAGGTTTTCGCTTGGCAATCTCTCCCATGACCAAAACTTCCCTTTTCTGTTTGGGCAATCGAGATATGTCGAATAATTCACTACCGCTAAATAAATCTCCGTCCATAGCATACAATTCATCCAAACTCTCCGGTATTTTGTCAGTTTCAAGTAGTCCAAGCTCATCATATTCCGTAAGTTTTTCAACCTTATCTTTGTCAGCTCGAATTGAAGCTAATCTCGCATAAAAACCAGCTTCTTTCATATCTTCTGCCTCTTTGCTTGGCAAGCGATTATTTTTATTCACAAACTCGACAATCTGTTCGAATCCTTCCAAGAGCCTGTCATCGGCCGTGACTGTTTTTCGTTTTTCTTTCGGCTTAAACAAATCAGCATCTTCGCTCTCAAACAAAGCCGTTAATTTTTCAAAAACATCATTATTCATGACTTTGTTCTCGGGTTAATTTTTCGCGCTCATACTTGGCTCGATGTGCAGTCAAAAATGCTTGAGCCTGGGCTAATAATTTTTCATTTTTATCACCGGAATGTAGTGATGGATGAGCGCCATTATGTGCCACAATAAACGCTTTGATCTGAGGCACCAATGCCAACGCGTCTTCCACTTTCATATCGATGCGATTTCCAGCTATTGTATTTTGTATAATTCTAAAGGTATCCGAACCGACTTTCTTAGAAATTACTTCGAAAGCGTGATGGAATGGGTTCACGGAATCAATCAAGTTGATGTCCAGCTCGTCTATTTTTACAAAGCGATTGGCGAGTTTGATAAATTTAATATCGCCGTCTTTACCACGCACTGGTTCAGCAGTCTTGAACGCTAAATTCGTCGCCAGATATTGCCTTGTAATTTCCACTTCTTCGTCGGTCAGTCCGGGATGGCGTTCGCGAATAATTTTGCTTTGTAAATGTTTGACATAATCGCCGGTTAATCCTTGCGCCGCGGCTTTTTGGATTTGTTCGTTTTGCAAAGTTGCAGCCGTCAAATCCTCAAGGTCGTTTTCCAAAATATGCTTTACTTTTGGATTTTTCGGTTGTTTCAAGCCTTTGACAAACACTTCGCCCGGCTTCGCCTTGCGACCGTCACTTGGGCGGGGTGTAAAAGTGAAGCTTGGCGCCAAAACCTGTTCCATCAAAAGCGACACCGTGATGGCTTTGAGCATATTATTCACCGAAATCGTGATGTCGTCGTTCGTTCCGTTCGGCTGGACGATTAAGTTCGTGAATTGCGAATGCGTTTTATTGTAACTATCGCGCGTGCAGCGTCCGATAATCTGAACAATTTCAGTAAGAGATGAACGATAACCAATAGTCAGCGCGTGCTGGCAATATGGCCAATCAAAACCCTCCTTTGCCATACCGAGCGCGATAATAATATCAATCCCATTAATATCATTGCGAGCCACTGTGCCAAGATATTTTACTAATTTTTTACGGTGTTCAGGATCGTCATCGACCAAATTAGCCACTTTAAGTTCGCGTCCGTCCGCCGTTAAAATATGGTCAACTTCATTTTCGTCCTTACTTTGCCAAGTTCCCATCAGGTCAAAAATCCGAGCCACTTCCTCTAGCTTACCAACCAGTGTTGATTCCTTGCTATTAACATTCGGGATATGAATGATTGTTTTTTTGCGAGTGTCCAGCACTGCCGAAAGAGCGCCGTCATCAAGATAGGCCCCAGTATAAAAATGATAACCGATGCCGAGGGTTTTTAGATAAGAATATCCATTTAATTGTTCGTAATAAGTATAAGTGACCTTATCGAATTCCTCCTCGTCTTCAGCTGTCAAAATCGGCACGGTATCACCGCGGAAATATGAACCTGTCATTGCGATAATCTGGACACTTGATGCAGCCATTACATTGTGAAGCAATTCTCCTAGAAACTTATTAACCGGAACTTCATCAAAAGCAAAGCGAAGTGTCGCGTGCGTACAGAGCAAGATTTGATCATCACCCTCCATGAAACGCAAAAATGCACCGACTTTACTGCGATCATCCAATCCATCCTCATTAGTCAAATTATTCCGATCATCAATATGCCAATCCTCAAAAAAACCGTGCCTAGTCAAATCAGTATCAGAAAATGACGCGCCGATTCCACGCTCTGGCACGGCGATGATAACTTTCTTTAATCCCTGATTTTTCAACTTATCCAGCGCAATAAACATCAAAGCCCGAGATTTTCCAGAGGCCGGCGGCGCCTTAATTAGGAGTTTTTTGCTATTTCTTTTCTCATACGCCCGCTTCTGCATTTCACGCATACCAAGTTCGTCCACCTTGGTACTTTGACCGGTCTTTTCATATTCCACACTGACGATATTGATTGTGTCAGGGCTGGTGCGCTCGGCATCGACTTCAGCTCGGATTTCAGCTTCCCTGAAAATCCATTCTTGGCCGTATTCTTTGGTCTCGCCATGCGGAGCGATGAGTCCGAGAGTAATCATCCGCTCAACGACTTTATACGCGCCACGCGGAGTGAAACCCGTCCATTCCACTACATGATTGATATTGAAAATCGGCGTAGCCGATAAATGCTCGACCACCTTGTCCACCGATTCGACGGCGGTTTTATTTAGATTCATTTCGTCATTGTTATTACTCATTATATGAACAGTTTAGCAAATAATATGAACGATGTCAAGTATTTTATGAACGATTTGGTGGAAAAATCGTAAAAAATACTAATTTTCAGTTTATTTTGGCTATTTTTTGCCTTTTTTGGCGGTCATTTGCTCATATAAGTCAAAGAGTGTGGCGAGACGGTCTTCATCGTTTGCAAAACCCTTCACCCGATATAGCTGGTCGACTACTATGTCGTTTCTGTTATGTACTTCACGCAAGTCAGACGGCATTTTGTCAGGATCATACATTTCGGCCAACGTTTGCTCGAAATGGGCGTCGCGAGCTAACAGGATCGCCCGCGCCGAAGCAGTCAGTTTGGCTTTTTGCGCTTCCGAAAGCGGAGGAACTGGGAAAGTGTTGTAACCAAGCGTGGACGAATACCTAATTCGCGTTTCCAACTGACCGCAAACCGTGCGGATCCAGACCATGTGCATTTTGGATTCCAAAAGTGCAAAGAGCCAGAGTTCGGCGTCGTAGATGGCTAAAGCGGCATTAGATATAACAGTATTTTCATCAAGATAACCGATTGGCACATACTCTCGTCTTTCCGACGACACGATTGGGAACAAAATGGCATTTGCTTTTTTGTAATTATTCCACGCAAATCGCCACGGGGTGGTAGCATTTTTTTGACTATCCTTACCCTTTCGACCACTTCGCCAATGCTGAACATTTTCGACTCGCTGTTTAATTAATGATATTTTTTGGGCTTCATCAAGGTCCTTATCCTCAATCCAAATACAATATTTTTTAGTGCCACGAATCAATTCTTGTGAACCAAAAAACTGCTTGATAAATTTCTCAGCATTTGAATCTGAATGAATTATTTCATCTTTTTCTTGCTCGCTAAGCGTTAAATATCCACCGTCTAAGGCAAAACTGCCATAATCAATTTTTGGAACACCTTGAGAAATTGCTTTTGATGATCGACGAACAATTACACTTGCACTAGTAGAAAGGTATGCATTGATATTGTCTACACTATTACGAACTCCATTAGAATAAAGATATTTCTGCTGCTTTGAGGGGTTTTGCAATGATATTATTACAACGGTAACACCTGCATTATCACGTGCGGAGTTTTGCCATTTAAATGAGAGATAGGCGAAGCCAATTTCTAGTTCGGCTAATACTGACGGCCACAAAATACCCACTTGCTCGCCCTGTGTAATAGAATTGGTGGACACAAAACAATACTTAGCATTTGTGCCACGAATATAGTCCGATGCTTTCAAGAACCAGATGGAAATATAATCTAAACTTTTGTAATTCTCCATCTTTCCGCATACTGAAAAAATATCGTCTTTTTGATTTTCATCTTGTTTACGACTGCCTTTATACGGCGGATTACCGATGAGATAGATTTCATCTGCACCATTATTTGCGCAAACTGTCTGCCAATCGATCTGGGCAGCGTTGCATTTAACTATGTTTTCATTCTTGATAAGGGGCAAATGTTGCAACTTCACCGCAAATTGTTTCTCAAATTCAGCATCCATCTGGTGCTTGGCAATATAAAGAGAAAGGATCGCCATCTCATGGGCAAAATCATCAATTTCAATACCATAAAAATTATTGAGTGGAATTTCGGAATCATGAACCACTGTGGCGGTTTCATTATTCTCCAGAACAAATAAAGCATCGTGTGTCTGTTTGATTTTGTTGCTTTTGCGAACTCTTTTAAGCTCATCGAGTCGACTAATAATAGCGCTTTCAAGTAGACGCAATTGTTTATAGGCAATAATCAAAAAATTTCCACTACCGCAAGCAGGATCAAAAACTTTAATATAACGGATTCTCACCAACAGATTCCTTAGTTCGCTTGGTGTGTTGTAAATTTCATCAAAACGTTCATGTAATTCGTCCAAGAAAAGCGGCTCGATCACTTTCATAATGTTCGGAACGCTGGTATAGTCCATGCCGTTATGATCGCGCTTTTCTGGGTCTACAATGCCTTGAAACATCGTGCCGAAGATGTCAGGATGAATTTCGCCCCAATTGGATTTGGTGCATTCGAGCAGTAAATGACGGGCCTGGGCGTTGAAATCAGGCACGGCAATGCTATGCTTGGCAGTGTTGAAAATCGTACCATTAACAAAAGGAAATTCAGAATATGGGGTGGAAAAAGCTGATTTATCTTCACTATCCAACGCCTTAAACAGATTTACAAAAAAAATATTCAGATCAGATCCATCGGTGTTCGTAATCAACTTAATAGCGTTTGAAAATTGGTTTTTTGCAAATAGGCCCGTATCTTCAGCAAAGAAACAAAATAGCAAGCGCGAGAAAAAAACATTGAGGTCGTGACGGAAAGCGCTTCCTTCCTTCGTGAATTTCGCGAGATTGACTTTTTCGATTTCAGAGTAGAGTTCATTCATTTTATCGGCAGCTCTGCGATCAGCTACTGCTTCGGTTTTATTGTCGGTCATTTCATCACCCGTCCAGCCATAAAAAAAAGCGATGTCCTTGTCGAGATCTGCTATTTTAATGGCCAAAGTGGTATTTTTCTTGGTGTCTTTGGCGCGGAGCTCCGTGAGATCAGTAGCTATAAGATAGCGCGGTCGATAGCGCCCAGTAAGCGGATCGTTTTCAATGGTTTCTATTTCGTGTTCAAGAATAGTATCTTTCGGAAAAACTTTGAAATAAACGACGTCTTTTTGAAGAATGGCATTGGGATCAGTGGCCTTATTAAGCGTGCCAGCTTTAAGCTGGGTGATAGCGGCAGCTGCGCGACCATAAGCCGCAAGCAGCTCATAGAGAAAATCAACGGTATACACAGAACGATTCGCAATACTTGCGATATTTTGTTCGACTTGCTGGTAAGTAATTTTCATAATACTATTTCCTGTTACGAAACATCAAAAACTGCTTATAGTCCTATCTTACGCCCCTTTTCCCCTTTACTCAAGAGTAAAAAATTATACTAATCCGCGAATTGCGAATAATACAAAAAATCCAAATCCAAGCCGGGATGCGATTATCTATTATCAAAATGCCTAATCCAAGCAAAAATACACATTATCGATTATAAATTATCGGTTATCAAAATCACTGAATTCAGGTTATTAGTTACCGGTTATCGGTTATCAAAAATCCCATATCCAAGATAGAAATCGTGTCATCTGTCATCTGTTATCGGTTATCAAAATCCCCTTATTTTAGCCGAAATCAACGGCTCAGTCCACCTGAGCCGTTGAGGATTTATTTTCGAGTCATGAAAAAAGCCCCGACTGGTTGCCGGGGCTTTCGCCTTGTTAGGCGCTATTTCAGCTTGTCTTTGCTTTTGGTGATCCTTTTCAGATCCTGGACGGCCTGCTTTGCTTTGGCGGATTTCTTCTTTGTCGGGATTGAATATTTCCTGATTTTGCCGTCTCCTTCCTGGGAATAGAATTCAAACCTCTCTTTCCAGTCAGGAAACATCTTCTTGATTTTGGTGATGACCGCGTGAGGGATGAAAAACCCATTCTTTTGGACATTGCCCCATTTGAAACCGGCTTCCTGCCCATCCGTGCCATAGAAGGTGTTGAGAAACTCCCCCAAAGACTGATAAGTGAAAGAACCTTTCGGAATAACGATATATTTCGTATCCTTGCTGCTCATCGCGCACCTCCCTTTCATGTGTGTATAGGACTATATCACCCCTTCGGAAAATTTTGCAAGTGAAGAATTCAAGTCATCCGTCACCAGTCATTGGTCATTAAAATCACTGAATCTAAGTTATCAGTTACCGGTTATCGGTTATCGAAAAAGTTAATTTTGGCCGGGTTCTTGGCTTGACATTTTTCTTAAATATGCCAGAATTCCCTACCAATCCCAAGCACTTATTCAGAGGAGGTTTTATGCACATTAAAAAAATTGACAGCATTCCGCAAATCAATGATTTTCCCAAGGGATACAAATTGATCGCCTTGGGAGAGTTCTGTGGGCATGAAAAAGATCTCTTTTTCGCCTTTATTGTCCCGGAAAATGTTCCAACGGAACCGGGAACGAAAATCCCTGACGTAAAGCATGCAGAAGGATATGATGACGATGAGCTGGAGATATTAGACACGAAAGTCGATGCGTTCAGAAAAGAGGATGGCGGATATAAATTCACTGTGAAAATAGGAGGGAGAGGCACGACTAATTTTATCATCAATCCTCCCGACGAAACAGAATCTTTTCATGAAGACTCCCTCGTTAAAATACACAGATTTCGTCGTCTCTAATGTTGGACAGTCAAGATAACCGCTCAATACCAAACACCCTCTCTAGATTTCCTAGGTGGGTGTTTTATTTTTTCGCCGACAACAGCGTCGTAACGAGGGCGGTCATTTGGCCTTTCTTGGCCGGCTGGCTCTCAGCGATGAGAAGCGTAAGCGCGGTGAGCGCGCTCGGGTTTATATTCACCGCCCCTTTTATTTTCGCTTTGCGCAAAAACCAGACGAACGCGAAAGCGCCGGACCGTTTGTTGCCGTCATTGAACGGATGGTTTTTCACCATAAAATAGAGCAGGTGCGCCGCCTTTTCTTCGGATGTAGGATATACTCCCTTGCCTCCGAACGATTGCATCACATTACCCACGATTCCCTCGACGCTCCCCTCCCTTTTTTCCTGGGCGAACAGTTCGGAAGCCTCCCCTTTCTCGATGAGCTCGCTTCGCAAGTCGGCTATGGCAGCTTTCAATTCTTCCCCTGTCAGCTTCACGGCTTTTCCGGTCTTCCCCATGGGCTTCAATTCTTCTTTATCATAGGCGTCCAGGGTCATCCAGGTACTGGAAAATTCCTTGATGAGTTCCAAGATAAGCTTGGGGTCGAGCGTGACATGCTCCGGCAGAAGATTCTGGATGCTGGCGACCGCCCTCATGAATTCGTCGTAGTTTTGGGCGATTTGTTTGCGGTTTATGGTGTAGCCTTTGGTGATATGCTCCCTCAAGGTCTTGGTCGCCCAAATCCTGAACTGAGTCGCTTGCTTCGAGTTAACTCGATAACCGATAGATATAATTGCATCAAGATCATAGAACTGGGTTTTGTACACTTTTCCGTCATTGGCAGTATGTTCCAAAATGGAACTAACTGAATTTTTGTCCAATTCTCCGCTTTTAAAGATATTCTGCAAATGTTTGGTTATTGCAGGACGCTTCGTGCCAAAGAGAATCGAGATTTGCTCTTGGGTCAGCCAAACGGTTTCTTTTTTCAAATGCACCTCTAATTCTGGACCCTTATCGGTCCTATAAATCAGAATTTCCCCGCCATTTTCGATTTTTTCCCTTTTTTTCTTTTTCATATTTTTTTAAAAAGTTCTTATAGTGATATAGTATCACTAATTCACTTTTCATTCAAGGGACGAGACCAAGATTATCAATAACCGGTCATTATTTGTCAAAAGATAACAAAAACGGACATAAACTACCATACTACGAATAATGGTAATTTATGTCCGTTTTCCGAAGGCTTGTTTTTCAGGCTTCGCACCTTTCCAAAAATTCCTTCTGGGCAGAGCGTTTTTTCAAGATGCCCATTTTCGCCACTTCGGCGGAGCTTTTTCGGGAAAGTTTTTGCAAAGCCTTGTCGAACTCGTGCACCTGCGGATTCACTTCCAGGGCGATATAGTTGATGCCCAAAAGATTGATTCCCCCGAGGGTCCTGACGCGGGAAAGGGCGACATAGCCCATGCCGAACTCGAACGATTTGCTAAGGTCCATCTCCACCGCGTCTAGCGTCATG
>Ga0076223_121_pt1 | contig 14053 bp, 10 predicted proteins | sample RifGroE2_FD_67847 | JGI IMG/M metagenome (GOLD analysis project Ga0076223, IMG submission 67847) | Parcubacteria (Moranbacteria) bacterium GW2011_GWE2_47_10 | reverse complement strand
AAACAAAAAACAAAATTAACAAAAGTCATTTCTCTTTGCCTCCTTTTCGTTCTTCTCCTAATCCCCGAGAGCTGGGCGCGGAAAAGCGCATCGATTGCTATTTGTGCAGAAACAGGAGAGGTCTATCATGAGCAAAATGCAGATGAGATCACCCACCCTGCTTCTCTTACAAAGATGATGACCCTTTATCTCACCTTTAAAGCCATAAAGGAAAAAAAGCTCACGGACAGCGTGAGGATAATAAACCCTTTGAATTATTTCGATTTGCCGAAAATCCTCAACGCGAGCGACTTGGCGATCGATCCCAAGGATTCCTCGACCATGCAGGCCAGCGGCAAGATTTTGCAATATATGGCGGCGGGTCTTCCGGTGGCTTGTTTCGATCGCGAAAACAACAGGAGATATTTGGGCGAGGCTGGGGAGGACGCCAAGGAAATTTCCGGCCATGGGCTGGCTGATACCATTTTGGATCTGTCGCGAAATCATCTCGAGATTGGGAGAAAGGGTGAGATAAGCAGGAAGAGAGCCACGGATTTCAGTTGGGTCAAATCTGCCGAAAAAATAGACCAGATATATAAAAAGCTCAGTCATCCATAGGATATATAACATCCATAAGACCAACGTATTTTTATGAAACTGCTATTGATAAAAGCTGGCAAAGCATTGAGTACTATCAAAAGAGAAGGTGTTTTTCAAGGAGGAAGGAGGGTTGCTACCGCTTTTTTTGCATTATTTCGCTTCGTAGGCAAGGGAGATGTGCTTTTTATTACGGGTGGCGTCGGGGACAGCGCCCGGTACCGCTGCGACCATGTGGCCGAGGAGCTGGAACTGCAAGGATTCAAATGCGCGGTGACGGTACAAGACAATCCATTGTTGCCAAATTATGCCGGTAAATTCAAAGTGTTCGTTTTCCATCGGGTGCTTTTCACCCCTGCGGTCCAAAAGCTGATTGAAAATATAAAAAAGCAAGGGAAGGAAATCATTTTTGAGACGGACGATTTGGTTTATGATCCGCAATATCTCAAGCACATGGATTATTTCCATAAAATGAATTCTCTCGAAAAAAAGCTATATGAAAACGGGGTAGGGGGAGAAATCCTTTCCGATCCTTATGTGAAAGTCTGCACGACGACTACTTCGTTCTTGGCGGACAAGTTAAAAGAAAAAGGAAAGAAGGTTTTCATCGTGCCGAACAAGCTGTCAAAAAAAGACACTATAATCGCGGATAAAATTATCAGATATCAATTATCAGTTATCAAAAAAAATACATTATCCAATCTCAATAATCAATCATCGATTATTGATAATGAAAAAATTCGTATCGGTTATTTTTCCGGAACGATAAGCCATAACAAGGATTTCGCGACGGTCACTGACGCGCTCATGGAAATCATGAAGAAGCATCAGAACGTCGAATTGCTTTTGGTAGGAGTTTAGAGACAGAATTAAACAATTCCCATATGTCACTAGAGAAAAACATTTCGGAAATATCGCATCGGTGGATATAAACATCGTTCCCTTGGAGCTGGGAAACCCTTTTTGTGAAGCCAAGTCCGAACTTAAGTTTTTCGAAGCGGGAATCGTCGGTGTGCCGACGGTTGCCGTGGCTAACCGCACTTTTTCGGAAGCCATTGAAGAAGGAGTAGATGGGTTTTTGGCGAAAGACACTCAGCAATGGATTGAAAAACTGGAGTTGCTAATTCTGGATGCGAATTTGAGAAAAGAAATGGGGAAAAAAGCGAGGGGGAAAGCATCATCTAAATATTGTACAAAAGCCGCTGATAACAAGCCATACTACGATTATCTCAGAAGCAAAGTTGGCTGATTATCAAGTATTAATTATCGATTATCAAAAGATCTTGAATATGCAGATAATAAAAAAGCAAGAGAAATATTTTTAAAATATGAAGATTTAATGAAGCAGATAAACTCAGTTATAAATTCTATAAGTAAAAGGATAATTAATAATAAATAATTGATAATATAAAATTTTATGAAAATTTTAGTCACAGGCGGAGCGGGATTCATAGGGTCGTGTACCGCCAAGGCCTTGATGGACAGAGGGGACGAAGTCGTGATAGTGGACAATTTCAACGATTATTATGATCCCCAGCTCAAAAGGGACCGCGTCGCGAACGTTCTTGGAGGATATGATTTTAAATTGTATGAAGCCGACATCCGCGACAAGGAAAAAATGGAGGAAATTTTCAAAAATGAAGGGATAGAAAAAGTTGTCCATTTGGCGGCGATGGCCGGAGTTAGGTATTCCTTGGAGAACCCATTGCTCTACACCGACGTGAATGTTATGGGCACGGCTAATCTTTTGGAAATAAGTCGGCTGCATAAAATTAAAAATTTCGTGTACGCGTCGTCATCATCGGTTTATGGAGTGAATGAAAAAGTGCCTTTTTCCGAGACGGACAACGTGGACAACCCGATTTCTCCTTATGCGGCGACCAAGAAGGCGAATGAACTCCAAGCGCATGTTTACAGCTATACCCATGGAATGAACACCACGGGACTCAGGTTTTTCACTGTCTACGGGCCATGGGGTAGGCCTGACATGGCCTATTTCAAATTTACCAACCTGATTTCCCAGGGAAAGCCGATCGAGGTTTATAATGAAGGAAAGATGCTTAGGGATTTCACGTATATCGATGACATCGTGGCAGGAATATTAACGATTCTGGATGCCGATCTCAAATGCGAGGTCATGAATATCGGAGCGGATAAGCCGGAAGAACTCGGAAGATATATAGAAGTATTGGAAAAAAGTTTGGGCATAGTGGCGGAGAAGATCATGAAGCCGATGCAGCCGGGTGACGTGCCAAGAACAATGGCGGATGTCGCCAAGCTGAGAAAGATGGGTTGGGAACCAAAGGTGAAGATAGAAGAGGGATTAAAGAATTTCGCCGATTGGTACAAAGAATATTATAAAATTTAATCCGCGCTGCTTACCTTTGAAACAAATATGCTTTTCAATTCCCTTAGTTTTGCCTTATTTCTGCCGATAGTGTTTCTTCTCTATTGGTTTGCGACAAAAAAAAGCCTGAAAATCCAAAACATGCTCCTGCTGGGAGCAAGCTATTTTTTCTATGCATCATGGGATTGGCGCTTCCTTTTTCTGTTGATGTTTTCGACGCTACTTGATTTTTTTTCCGGCATAATGATCCAGGAATCCGCGACATCGGCGAAGAGGAAATTTTGGCTTTGGCTGAGTGTCGGGATAAACCTCGGTTTCCTCGGGCTTTTTAAATATTACAATTTCTTCATTTCATCTTTCGTAGACGCTTTTTCTCTCCTCGGATTCAATCTTGATTCCTGGACTTTGAAGGTAATTTTGCCTATAGGGATTTCATTCTATACGTTCCATGGACTGTCCTATGTCTTTGACATATATAACAAGAAAATAAAGGCCGAACGGAATTTCATAGAATATGCCGTGTTCGTCAGCTTTTTTCCTCTCTTGGTGGCTGGACCTATCGAACGCGCCACACATTTGTTGCCCCAAATAAAAAAAGAGAGGATTTTCGATTATTCGAAAGCTGTCGACGGTCTGAGGCAGATACTTTGGGGATTGTTCAAAAAAATAGTGATCGCCGACCAGTGCGCCGTCTATGCGAATATGATTTTCGATGATGCCGGGGATTATTCCGGCGGGATCCTTATTATGGGGGCCGTGTTTTTCGCTTTCCAAATTTACGGAGATTTTTCGGGTTATTCGGACATAGCTTTGGGAACGGCCAGGCTTTTCGGGATAGATCTTCTGAAGAATTTCGCCTTCCCTTATTTCTCCAGGGACATAGCGGAATTCTGGAGGAGATGGCACATCTCGCTGTCGAGTTGGTTCAAGGATTATCTGTACATTCCTCTTGGCGGAAGCAGGGGAGGGGGTTGGATGAGGATAAGGAACACCTTCGCTATATTCCTAGTGAGCGGTTTCTGGCACGGGGCGAATTGGACCTTCATAATATGGGGCTTGCTGAACGCTTTGTATATCATGCCCTCGGTTATATTCAAGAAAAACAGGCAGAATCTCGACGTGGTCGCCAAGGGAAAAGAATTGCCGACTTTGAGGGAATTATTCGCGATGCTGTCGACCTTCGCGTTGACGACTTTCGCTTGGATATTTTTCAGGTCGGAAAGCGTTTCGAGCGCTCTGAGCTTCATCAGGGATATTTTTCTCGGACTGCTTGAAAAAGCGAGTTATTTCGAAATGGTCGAGTTTTCGATCGAGGAAGTCGGATTCCTGGTGCCTTTGTTGTTGGCGGTTTTCATCGTGGTGGAATGGATGGGACGGGAAAAGAATTATGCCATAGAGAATTTTCTCCTGAAAAACGCCAGGCCCTTCAGATGGTCTTTCTATTACGCCGTCGCCATGCTGGTTTTCATTTTCGCCACGACCGAACAACCGTTCATATATTTCCAATTTTGATTATGAAAAAATTCATTTTCCAAACCGCCGTTTTTCTCGCGATAGCGCTGTCGCTATTCGTGCTTTTCAAATTTTCGTCCGATTATTGGATCAGGAAGAACGCCACGCTCAATTTTTCGAAAAAGGCGGACAAGGTCGTAATCGGACACTCCCACTCCGAATGCGCCATCAACGATTCGAAAATAGACGGACTTGTTAATATCTCCCAATCAGGGGAGGCATATATGTACACCTACCTCAAGACCCGGCTTCTGCTCAGCAGGAACGAGGACATCAAGACCGTCTTCATCGAGTTCGCCAACAACCAGGTCGATGTGCATTCCGACAGGAAAATTTGGGAGAAAAAGTATGTTTTGGCGAGATATCCGGCATTCGGACCTTTCATGGGCATGAAGGAGAACGAATTGCTCATCAAAAACAATTTCCAGGATTATTCCAGGGGATTCAGTCTGGCGGCAAGAAGGAATTTCAACTTCATCATCGGCGGCGATTATGAGTATGCCGGGAAAATGGGGGGATATAAGAAGCTCACCAAGGAAGAGGTCGGTGAGGAGTTGGGCGTTTTGAATGACGAAAAGGATGTGGATTACAGCAAAAACATGACTATGTCAAAGGAGGGTCTTGCTTATTTGGACAAGACACTGGCCTTGTGTGAGGAAAACGACGTGAAAGTTTACCTCATAAGAAGCCCTCTTCACTCGAAATATCCAGGATTCAAAAACGAAGAGTTTTACCAGCAAGTTCTGAAGTCCAGGTATGCGGATTTGGAGCTTCTGGATTTCAAGGATTTTCCGCTGGAGGATTTGGAGTATGCGGATCTTCAGCACCTCAATTATCGCGGGGCGAAAAAGTTTTCCCTATTCTTCGATGATATTTTGAAAAAAGGCTTGCTGGAAAGTGGCAACAAGCAGGACTTCATAAATAAGGAAATGGCAAGGATATCCGAATAGATAAAATGGCTCTCAATAGCCATTATTTAGTTGGACAGGCGGGCGGATAGGTGGTAGAATTATCCAAGGTGGAAACTAAGCCTTTTTGATTATGATAGAAAAAGCAAAAACAAATATTCAGGACGTATTTTCAGGATTTTGGGATAAGATAAACTTGAAAAACCAGCACGAGAATTACGGGGAACTCATTTGGATGCTGGCTAAGACCGATTTCAAGCTCCGCTACCACGGAAGCGTTTTGGGTTACATCTGGGCGCTTCTCAAACCTCTGTTGACTTTCGCGGTGCTCAATTTCGTTTTTTCTTCCATTTTCAATCCGAGGAATACCGGAGTTGATACTTACTCCTTACAGCTTTTATCGGGTCTAGTTATGTTTTATTTTTTTGCAGAGGGAACCTCTTCTGGATTGGCATCTCTCATTTCCAAATCTCAGCTTGTAAAAAAAATCTATGTTCCTAGGTGGACTATTATTTTGGCTTCGACTATAAACGCTACCCTTATATTCCTAATGAATCTTCTTGTTGTAGCCGTTTTTTTTGTCGTAAAAGGTTTTATGCCGAGTTTTCTGGCTATAGGTATGTTTTTTGTGTTCTCAGTTTTCCTTTACGTCGTTATATTATCTTTTTCTCTTCTGGCAGCACCTCTTTATGTAAAATTTAGAGATCTTTCAATGATTTGGGATGTTATTTTGTTGATTATTTTGTATTCTTCGCCGATTATATATCCTCTATCAATTATTCCTGCAAAATTTCACGCGCTCATGCTGTTAAATCCTTTTGCTTTTATAGTCCATTTCAATAAAGAATCTTTAATTAATAAGCATTTTGCTAATCCTGGCCAATATGCAATGTTTATTTTTATAGTATTGGCATTTTTTGCGCTGAGCATTTTTTCATACAGGAAATTCATTCCTAAAATAGCCGAAGATATCTGAAATCATATAACATACAACACAAAAGCATGTAGCCTGTAGGAGAATTAAAAAAAAGAACAGCATAAGGTATATGAAAATGTTTCATGATTTATGCTCCATGATTCATGAATAGCGATATAGCAATAAAGGTTGAGGGAATTTCTAAGACATTCAAAATCCCGCATGAAAAAATAACCTCCCTTCGCGGGGCGGCGGTTTCGGTTTTCAAAAAAAAGACATATGAAGAATTCAAAGCGCTCGACAATGTTTCTTTTGAAATCAAAAAAGGAGAGTTTTTTGGAATAATTGGGCAAAATGGTTCCGGCAAGTCAACACTCCTTAAGATTCTTGCTGGAATATACAAAGCTGATAAAGGAAGGCTGCGAGTTAATGGAAAAATATCCCCTTTCTTGGAGTTGGGAATAGGTTTCAACCCAGAGCTTTCAGGCAGGGATAATATCTATCTTAATGCGACAGTTTTGGGCCTTTCTAAAAAAGAAATCGATGAAAAATTCGACTCGATCGTAAAATTTTCTGAACTCGAACGCTTCATTGATCAGAAGCTCAAAAACTATTCTTCCGGAATGCAGGTCCGTCTAGCTTTTTCTGTTTCAATTCATGCTAACCGAGATATTCTTTTAATGGATGAGGTCTTGGCTGTAGGAGACAACGCTTTTCAGGATAAGTGCTTAGATATTTTTAGAAATTACAAGAAACAGGGAAGAACCGTTATTCTTGTTACTCATAGTATGGCAACTGTTAGGGAATACTGCGATAGGGCTATGCTTTTAGATAAGGGAAAAATAATGAACATGGGAGATGTTGATGATGTCTGTGATGAATATTATCTAAGAACAGCCAAAAAAGAAGAGGTCGAATATTTAAAGGGTAGGAAAAAAGCAAATCCTGTCGAAGACGAAGTAAAAAAAATAAATTCGAATGAATCGAAAAAGACAATAGCTGTTCTTGGGGATGTGATCTGTAAAAACAATAATGACATGGAGGCGAGTGTTTTCAGAACGGGGGAAGATTTAAATATCGTTGTTAAACTATCCTCAATAGAAAAAGGTGTTCTTGAGAACATTGGCTTAGATGTTGGTATAGTTGGTAATAATAAAGATAATCATTTGGTTGGGTGCTCAACGAGAGACAATGATAAGTTTATTTTAAGAGGTGATGGTTCGGCACATCTACAAATTAAAAATCTCCCTCTGCTTAAAGGAAAATATTTCATAAACGTAGCTTGTTTTAACAAAAAGAATAATTCTATTATTACTGCAGAAAAAAAGATTTCTTCTTTTGTTGTGCATTCTACCTCAAAGCAGATGAAGGGATTATACAGCGCAATAAATGTTATTTATGATTGGAAAAATTCGGAAAAAAATTAACTTCTTATTTAAAAATAAGATAAGAATAGTAGGCTTGATAAGAATGAGAAATGAAGAGCTTATTCTTGAGGATACATTGAATAGTTTTTCAGATATCGTTGATGGGATAATAGTTTATGACGACGCAAGTACTGATTCGAGTGTGGAAATAGCAAAAAAACATCCTAATGTTATAGAAATTATCGAGAATGAAAAATGGAAAAAAAATAGGGCTGAAGAAGAAACAAGGCATCGGCAAACACTTTTAGATTGTGCTAAAAAATATAAACCAGAGTGGATATTTTATTCGGATTGTGACGAACGATTTGAGGGAGATATACGAGATTTCTTGGTATCCAAAAACTCTAATGAAGTTGATGGAATAAGGATCAGCCTATTCGATGCTTACATTACAGAGAATGATAAGAAACAATATGAATCAGGAAAGCTTTATGATTTTAGAAAATATTTTGGACCTGAAAAAAGAGATATATTAATGATATGGAGAAATTTGCCAGAAGTTAAGTTCGAAGGATTGGATAAAAGAGAGCCTGTTGTAAAAGGGACTATTGTTACAAGATTTTATTGTCAGCACTATGGAAAATCATTGTCAGTTGAGCACTGGGAGCAAACTTGTGATTACTATGCTAATAGCTTCCCTAAATATGCGGACAAGTGGAAAAAAAGAAAAGGTAAGGCTATTCATGATTCCTCGGATTTTAATCGCAAGCTCGAATCATGGGAGGATGTAAAGCGTAAAGCTGTTAAAATTAATTAAGCAATATGAATATTTTGATTGTTACGCATTATCTTGATAATTTTGCTGGCTCCGAACTTTTTACTAAAGAGTTGGCGGAAAGGTTAGCAAAAAAAAGTCACAAGATTTTCGTATACGCTCCTTTTTTGGGAAAGGTCTCTGATAGCATGAAAAATAAGGGAATCGATATTGTAAGCGACTTGAAAAATATAAGCCTAGAAAAGATAGATGTTATTCATGCTCAGCATAATGTTACAGCAATACTTGTAAGATCTGTTTTTCCTAATACGCCGATGGTTTTCATGTCTCATGGGGTTGTTCCTGAGCTTGAGCAATCTCCGTCAATCGACATTGGAATTTCCAGATATATTGCGGTAAGTGAAGAAGTTAAGGAAAATTTATTGAAAAGCAATATTTCCGAGGATAAAATTGATATCGTTAGAAATTTTGTCGATACTGAAAAATTTTGTTGTAGAAATAAAATAAATAAAAAACCAAAGAAGGTCCTGGTTATAAGTAATCACTACACTGATGAGGTTAGAAGCAACATTGAAAAAGCTTGTGAAGAGCTGAAAATTTTCGTCGAACATGTGGGCTTGCCAAATAATCCAACGGATGATGTGGCTGGTGCGATAAATAGGTCTGATATTGTTTTTACATTAGGGAGGGGGGCCCTGGAGGCGATGTCCTGTGAAAGGAATGTGATTGTTTATGATGTGCATGGTGCAGACGGATTTATTAATGAAGAAAATTTTTTCGACTACAGGAAAAAGAATTTTTCCGGAAGAACAAACTCGATAAATTTCTCTAAGAGCGAGCTGAAGGAAGAAATAGGAAAATATGATCCAAATTTGGGCTTAAAATTAAGAAATGTCGTAAGAAAAGAAAATGAAATAGAGTTTATAGTGTCTAGATTGGAAAAAATATACGAAAATGCTTTAAATGGAGGTGTTCATGATAGTAAATTACAAAAAGATGAGCTATATCGTGAATTACTTTTTCTAGAGAAAAGAATGATATCATTCGATTTGCAGGCACGTGTTAATAATAGAAAAATAAAAGAACTTAAAAATGCTTTAAAAATTAAAAACGAAGAGATTGATTTAAAAAATAGGGAAATTGAATTAAGAAGGAGGAATATTGAATCAATAAAAGAAGATATTTATTCAAAGGATAGAGAAATTGAATTTATAAAATCATCTAAATTTTGGAAAATCAGGAATGGTTATGCTAAATTAAAAAATAGAATGCTGAAAAAATGAAAATTTACCCTAAAAAGGAAGGAAAAGGTGAGGTGAGAATTTTTATATACAACGAAACATGCGAAGGAAGTGCCTATTATAGATCGGAAATATTAAAAAGGCACTCCTCCTTGATTGTTAAAAGTAATGTCAATCTTAAGAAGGGCATCGTTCTTGAAGATGTCGAAATATGGAGAGATTTGTTAGAATCAGATGCTATAGTGTTTTCAAGGCCAACATTAAAAAAAAATCTTTTTCTGGTAAAGATCGCAAAATTTTTTGGAAAAAAAATCATAGTTGATATGGATGATTTATTTTCTGCGATTGAAAAAGGCAATCCTTCGTATGAGAAACGCATAAAAGATGCTCGTATTAATAAAGAGTTTGTTAGATTGGCAGACTTGGTGCTAGTTTCAACGGAAACAATAAAAGAAAGTCTTAAAAAGATAAATTCAAATACAATAATATTTCCAAACTATTTGGATTTTAAGGACACGGAAAATTTCGGCATGGAAAGTAGCGTTCATGCAAACTCTCGCTTTAGAATTCTTATCGCCGGTTCCGTTTTTACCGATGAAAATTTAAGTGAATATCTGGATGTTTTACAAAAAATTTACGCTAATAATAAAAGTGTAGATTTTGTTTTCTGGGGAGGAAGCGAAGGCATAAAGAATAAGATAAAAAGCATTTTTAAAGACCGATTTGAATTTGTAGAAAATGTAAAATTCTCTGAATACTTTGAAAATTTAGGGAATATGCGTATAGATTTGGCATTGATTTTTCGAAAAAGAAACCTTTTTAATAGTGCAAAGAGTAATTGCAAATTCTTGGAAATGTCTTCAAAAAGGATTCCTGTGATTGCACAGGCCTTCGGTGAAGGAAAAAGTCCTTACGAAGATGATATTGAGGATGGTGTGAATGGTTTTCTTGCTACCAATCATAATGACTGGGTGGATAAATGTGGAAGAATTATCCAAAATCCTCATATGAGGGAGAAAATCTCTGGTAATGCCTTTAGATATGTTAAAAGCAATTATGATATTTCTAATAAGATCGGCAAGTGGGATGATGTATTGGCGTCTGAATTAAAGGATGGCAACTCGAGACGCAAAAAATATGAAAAATTCGAAATCTTCCTATTATTTTATTTGAAACATGTTTGGCCATATTCCGGTGTGATTTTTCTTGAGGCCTTATATTTCGTTGCGAAAAAAATTAATAAAAAAGTAAAGTTGAGTCAGAGGAAAAATCAACTGTCCACACTTCTGAGGCTGATAAGAAAATTTGCATTCAATTTAGGCACTAAAGGTGTCTTCGAAACTTACAGAATTTTTAAAAGTTATATCTCAGAAAGAAAAAAAGGGGTACTTGTGACCCCGGAATACTTATATAAGGAGTGGATAAAAAACGTAGAAGCTCCAGCCAGGAAGATTGCATACGCTGATATTAAAAATAAGGTGAGTCAATTGAATTATCAGCCGAAAATTTCAATCATAATGCCTGTTTATAATTCAAATGAGATCTTTCTTCGAAAAGCTTTTTTTTCTGTAATAAACCAATATTACCAAAACTGGGAGCTTATCATTGTTGATGACAGATCAATTAATCCGATTATAAAAATAATACTGGAAGAATTTTCTGAATATGATGAGCGGGTGAAAATACTTTTTATGGAAGAAAATAGCGGCATATCTATTGCTACTAATAAAGGGGTTGAGTTCGCAAAGGGAGCGTTCATAGGACTGCTTGATCATGATGATGAGATGCGTCCGGAGACCCTCTATGAATACGTAAAATTCTTAAATAAAAATAACGATGTTGATTTTATATACAGCGATAACGATCTCATAGATGAATATGGCAATCGTTATAATTATAAATTTAAGCCAGGCTGGAGCCCGGAATTATTACTCTCTTACGCGTATACAAGTCATTTTAAGTTCTATAGAAAATCGGTTTTTATTGATCTTGGAGGATTCAGGAAAGAATTTGACGGATGTCAAGATTATGAGTTTAATTTAAGATTAGCTGAAAAAACTTCTGAGATAGGACATATTCCAAAAATACTTTACCACTGGAGAAGCGTTCCGGGATCTACTGCAAGATCGGGAGCGGAAAAGCCAGAAAGCTTAATTAGGGGCATCAAGGCTGTTCAGGGTATTATTGATTCAAGAGGAGTCAATGCTACTGTTATTCAGCCTGATTTCGCTAGGGAAAAGCGAGTGGGTATATATAAATTAGATTTTTCTCCAGAAAACTACGATGAAAAAGTAACAATAATAATCCCAACAAAGGATGGCGTGGATGTATTAAAAGCTTGCATAGAGAGTATTGAAAACAAAACTACATATAGAAATTATGAAATCTTGGTTATTAACAATAATAGCACCACAAAGAACGTAGAAACATATCTTAATGAAAAAGGTATACGATATATCAATATTAAAACTGAGGCATTTAATTATTCATATATAAACAATAAGGCTGTTGAGCAAGTGGATTCGGAATATATACTATTTATGAATAATGATATAGAAGTTATTTCCCCTAATTGGCTCTTAGAAATGGTTGGGATTATGAAATCAAGTGAAAAGATAGGGGCTGTTGGGGCGAAATTGCTCTATCCTGACAATTCAGTTCAACACGGAGGGGTTATAATAACAAATTCTCCGGTGCATGCAGGAAAAAAATATCCCAAAGATTCTCTTGGTTATCTTGCCTTTAATGGGGTCGTTAGGAATTTTTCTGCTGTTACAGCTGCTTGCATGCTTACTAGAAAAAGCGTTTTTGAAGGTGTGGGAGGGTTTGATTCTGAAAAATTTCCAGTTTCTTATAACGATGTAGATTATTGTTTGAAGCTCAAGGAAAAGGGTTATTCTATAGTTCAAAATCCCTATGCTCTTTTGTATCATTACGAGGGAAAAACCAGGGGCAGAGGAGTTGATCCGCAAGAAAGGGAGTTTTTCAATAGAAAATGGAATAAATATTTCAAGGAAGGAGATCCCTTTTATAATCCTAACTTATCTAAAGATGGAAATTTTGATATATTGATTTGATTTTTATGAAAGAATTAAGAAAAATTAAAATATTGTTCGTATCCCATAATTTGGAATTAGAGGGAGCTCCAAAATCATTTTTTATTTTGGCAAAAGGATTTAAGAAAAAAGGATTCGATGTAGATGTGATTTCCTTGAAGCCAGGTCCTCTGAAAGTAAAATACAACGAATCTGGAATGAATGTTATCAAAATAGATTCTTTCCGTGATAAATTTTTGATAGATGTCGTAAGTAAATATGATGCTATTTTTGTAAATACTATCAGTGCATATAGTTTTATTAAAGAATTATATTTTTTAAATAAGAAAATTATCTGGATAATAAGAGAAAGCGAGCTGTATGAATATAAAAATAAATTTCTTGACTTAACTGATGATTTATTTGATAAAGTTTTTAAAGTGGTTTTTGTTTCTAATGCAACAAGAAGTCTTTATGAGAACGGTAAGGTTCATGATAACTTCAAAACCATTTACAATGGCTTTGAAATAGCTGATTATGAAAAATATAAAAAATCGCATGAAGATGTGAGTGTTAATATTTTCCTGAAAGATAAAATTAAAAAGAAATACGGATTTGAAATATATACTAGAATAGTGAGTATAATAGGAACGGTTTGCTCTAGGAAAGGTCAGTTAGAGTTCTGTCAGGCCATTGCTGTTTTAAGAACAATGCTTCCTGAAAAATATTTTAATAATCTTAGGTTTTTAATCATTGGCGCACAGGATAAAGAGATTCCTTATGTTAATAAAATAAGTGAATTTATTGAAGAAAATGACCTGAGTAGGAATATAAAATTACTAAAAGAAACTTCAAAGATATACGATTACTACGAAATGAGTGATATTTTTGTTTGTAATTCTTACATTGAATCATTTCCTAGAGTTGTTTTGGAAGCAATGGCTTTTAGTTTGCCAATTATCGCAACTAAGATTTACGGAATACCTGAGCAAATAAGAAATAAAAAAGAAGGCCTTTTGATAAATGCTGGAGACGTGAATGCTTTGGCCGAACAGATGATGCTTGTGTTGAATGATGCTGACATGGCTAGAACTTTAGGGGAAAATGCAAACATTAGATTAAAAGATGATTTTTCCAATGAAAAAACATTTTCAAGCTATCTTAAATTATTGGAAGATGATTGAAAAAATAAAATTGAGAAATGCAATTTTAATTAAAAACAACCAGTGAAATTGCTGGTTGTTTTTATGTGTGATAAAGAAAAGGTAGTTGGCTTATGGATTCGCATAAAACATTATACCTTCATATTTCCAATCACTCATATTGAGAACTTTAGTTTTTTCGCTTTCGCTTGTTGTAATCAACCGATCTCCGTT
>Ga0076223_139_pt1 | contig 16362 bp, 19 predicted proteins | sample RifGroE2_FD_67847 | JGI IMG/M metagenome (GOLD analysis project Ga0076223, IMG submission 67847) | Parcubacteria (Moranbacteria) bacterium GW2011_GWE2_47_10 | reverse complement strand
TTTTTTCACCCGAATTTTCAATATCCTTGAGTTTTTCCTTGGTTTTTTTCTAGTAAATTAATACTACTTTTTAAACCGCTTTTTGAGTATATACGATGTGAAAAAACCTGTCAAGTGTTTAGCGATTTAGGGTTTTCCACAGCCGGATGAGCCCCGAAACGCCCTTGACTTCCCCTCGAAAAACCCTCGGAAAAATGCTACACTGACAATATTACAACGGGAGTGCCTATTTAGCTCTTTCCACATAATAGCCCTTTTCGAAAGGAGTGTCCATATGTGCCATATTCTTGATGATTCCGTCGCCAAATTCAAAGAGACAGCTTCCATACACATTTCCCTGCGGATACGTTACATACAGGACATACTGTTGAGAGTGAAAGCGGTCGAAATCAAGGGCGTAAGAATCTTCGGAACCGAAGAGCTTCGCATCAAAAACGATGAACTCGTGACTCCGGAAGGATCCATCAGTATGGAGCAGATTTCCGAAGGATTACTGGTTGATTACTCTGGTCCCACACTTGTCATTCCTTTGAGATGGCGCCACCTGCGCAAACCCAAATAAGTCTGCGCGACAAAAAACCCCGGTTCAAACGAGCCGGGGCTTTCTTTTTTATCCTTCGATTTCGAGTTCGTTACTTTCGCAGATCTTCTTGTATTCCAACGCGCTCGGACGGACTTTCCTTTCCTGCGTTTCGAAATCCACTTCCACCAAACCGAAGCGAGGCCAAAAACCGCGCATGTCAGGAAATTCGAAATTGTCGATGAGCGACCAATGCATGTAACCCCTGACGTCCACTCCCTCGGAGATGGCTTTGTGCACGAACCGCAAATGTTCCTTGATGAATTTCTCCCTTTTCGAATCGTCCGCATCGGCGATTCCGTTCTCAGTTATATACACCGGTAAGCCGTATTTTTTCAAGCTCAAAAGGACGTCGTAAATACCCACCGGATAAATCCTCCAACCCAGATCCGTCGTTTCCCGGTCTGGCTGTTTTTTCTTGTTAAATGAAAGTGTTATCTCCTGATAATAATTGCATCCGATGAAATCACGATAACCATCCGTTCTGGTGAAAAAATAATCGCTAAAATATGCGGCAACGGATGAAACAATGCCGTTAATCGGTTTCCAAATTTCAGCCTCATACAGATAGAAGCTGTGAGCAAACCCCACATGGGCACCTTGGGCGGTCTTGTGGATCAATCCGTAGCATTGCCTATACGCTTTCAGCAGATTGAAATACGCCTGCAGAAAAGAAATCGGGCCCTTTTTGGCCGGAGGCTGGGAACCCAGCAAATATCCGAATCCCATGCCCACATTGGGCTCGTTCACCACGATCCAATATTTGACTATGTCCTGGAATTCATATGTGATTTTTTCGACGAACCTTTTGAAATCCTTAACCGCATCGGCCGACGTCCATCCTCCCTTTTTTGCGAACCAAATCGGGTCGGTCCAGTGCCAAAGGGTCACGAAAGGCTCCATTCCATTTTCGCGCAGAGCCTCGATCACCTCGCGGTAATGCTCGATCTCCTTCTGATCAAAAATCCCCTCCTCGGGTTCGATCCTTGACCATTCGATCGAAAAACGATGAGCGTTATGACCTAGTTCCTTGGCCAAGTCGAAATCTTTTTTAAAGAGATTATAATGGTCACAAGCTTTCCCGGAAATATAATTTTGAGAATCGAACATTTCAGGAAATCTTTCCTGTTGTGATTGTTTCCATTTTTTCCTCGCTCCCCTCGCAAGCCTTTCAGCGTTTTCCCTTTCCCATTCAGTCCAATTATTTTTAGTATACCCTTCCACCTGATGGGAACTGGTCGAAGCCCCCCACAAAAACCCTTTGGGAAAAACTAACTTTTCATTCTCCATAATATCCTATTGATTAAATTTAAAATTGAACGTTTCGAGCCACGACAGAGCTTATATGCATAAATCTAATTTCTGGATTATAAAAAATTTTTTCTCCAAGTTTTCTTATTGAAATGCACAAATCCTCCTCTTCCTTATAAAGAAAGAAATTTTCATCAAAGCCTCCTGCTTTTTCAAAAACATCGCTTTTTATTAAAAATACCGCGCCGGACACCCATGCGACTTCGCCCATATCATTCCGATTCCGCCAGAAAGAACTGCCTGCATTATTCGCAATCCATGCCCTGAAGCCGAAGAGTTCCCCGTGGTCCCAAATCTGGACATTGCCATTCCTATCGATCAATTTTGGGCCCATCACGGCCACGTTTACTTTTTTACCCTCATTCATTAACCGCCTTATTGATTCCTTTTCAATTATTTCGACGTCGGGATTCATCAATAAAAGATATTCTGACTTGTTTTTTTTACTCAAAAAGTTATGCCCTCCTCCAAAACCCAAGTTTTTATCCGAATAATAAATGTTGATTTTATCATCGGAGCCGAATATTTTTTTCAAATCGGATAAATCGTCTCCGGAATCATTATCCAGAACATTTATCACGTAGTCCAAATCAGAATGCCTTAAATCTCTTAAGACATCTTCGATGCATTTCAATAAGTACTTTTTAGTTTTATAGTTTACGATTTGTATGGAGACATCCGGCATATTTTTCAAAAAAATTTTAATTGGACAATCTTTTCATAAAAATATCGTTAATATCCTTATCTGGATTATATCACACAAAATAAAAGGCGGCCTCCGAGTATCTCGAAGGCCGCTTGAAACGATGTTTGGCTAGGTATGCATCAAAATGTCCAGAGGGAAATTGCCATACAGAGAAAGACTGACTTCGCCAAGGACGGTGCTGATAGCCACCTCCACTTGTTTTTTCTTTCCCCAAATTCTGGCGTTCTCCAGAACTTCGTTGAGAACGTCCATACTTTCGCATTCGAGCGAGAATCCGTATCCCCTGCCCAGATGTTTGTCAGCAACGGGAAAGACCACGACCTTCTTTCCGTCTGCGGGATTTTTGAAGCACTGGGCCTCTTCGAAAATACGGCTACTGCTTTCAGAATCTTTTTCCCATCCGAAAATGTCGCCGAAGAAACTTTCCGCTAAAACCATGCCGTCATACGAAACCGGCAAAAGAATGTGGGAAATCCTCGCGCCAAGACGAACTTTTTGCTCCTGCATGCTTTTTCCTCCCTGTTGTTGTTGCGCCAATGAAATTCGTCCCTCCTCTTTATTTCAAAAAACCATAAAACTTCCTAAAAGCATAGCATTGAAAAGTGTTTTTGTCAACCCCTTATAATCCGAACCTATTCTTCAAATGTTCCATTGTCTCTCCTTTGTTTATCGAAACCAAACCGTCCTTGAAAAACTTCATGATAAACTCGGAGCTTTTTATCTTTTCGGAAAATATCATCTCGACGAACTCCTCGAAATCCACCAGATGCACTTTTATTTTTTCCCCGTTGTCCAATTTCTGTTCCGAAACTTTTTTGCATCTTTTGGCGATGAAAAAATATATTCTCCAATCGATCTTGCTGATGAGCTGGGTCGAGTGCCAGAGCTCTAATTCCCGCGGCACATATCCGGTCTCTTCCAAAAGTTCCCTCCTGGCTCCCTCCCCGGGAGTCTCTCCGCCTTCGAGCATTCCTCCCGGAAGACTGAAAAATTTCCCCTTGGCCGGTTGCTCCTGCTCGAGAACTATCACCTTCCCCTCCTCGGTGAAGGCGATCACGTTCGCCGTGTCCGATTTTTTTTTGAGCTTCTCGAAAATTTCCATGCTCCCGTCATACATCTCCTGCTCCCATTGGTACACGTCGAAAATCACTCCGTCGAAAACTTTTTTGGCGTTTTCCGGCATCGATTGCTGCGGTTTTTTACCGTTTATTTCCATTGAAACTATTTCTTCCTGATAACATCCATATTTCCCGGCATCCATTTCCTCAAAACTTCGGGAATGACGACCGAACCGTCGGCTTGTTGGAAGTTTTCCAAAATCGCGATGAACGGGCGCGGCGAAGGAAGCGCCGTGTTGTTGAGCATATATGCGAATTTCTTATCCCCGTTCTCGTCCATATATTTCACATTGAGCCTCCTCGACTGCCAGTCCAAAAAGTTCGAAGCCGATCCGGTCTCGCCATACCCGTTTCGTGAAGGCATCCAAGCCTCGATGTCGAACATACGGTATTTGCCGGCGCCCATGTCCCCAGTACAGATCTGAAGCACGCGGTATGGAAGACCAAGCTCCTCGTGGATCTCCTCGGTAATCGCGATCATCTCGTCCTGGAGATTGTTGGCCTCGCTCACGTCCGCCCTGGTGATGACCACCTGCTCGACTTTCATGAACTCATGCACGCGATACAATCCCTTGGTGTCTTTTCCATATGACCCGATCTCACTGCGGTAACACTGCGAATATCCGCAAACCCTGAGCGGGAGTTTTTCCTCGTTCAAGACCTCGTTCGAATAATATGCCAAAAGGGACGGTTCGGCTGTTCCGATCAAAAACTTCTTTTCCTTGCCGGCCTCGCCCTTGCCTTCGGCCAACTGGTATATCTCATCCACCTCCGGATCGAATTCCTTTCCCTTGAAATATCCCGTGCCGAAAAGAGCCCCTCCTTTGACGAGGGTCGGCGGGATCATCGGCGCGAAACCTTTTTCGATCATCTTGTTCATCCCGTACATCATGAGCGCCATCATCAGACTCACTCCTTCATTCTTCACATAATATCCGCGGTAACCCGCGACCTCCGCTCCTTTTTCCAAATCCAAAATATCCAAATCCTTTCCGAGCTGGATATGGTCTTTCGGTTCGAAAGAAAATTTGGTCGGCTCGCCGTGTTTTTTTACCTCGACGTTTTCCGCGTCGGATTTTCCGATCGGAGTGTCAGGCGAAACGACGTTAGGAACCCGCACCATCAAAGCTTCGAATTCGTCCATGACTTTCCTGAGCTGCGGCTCTTTGATTTCAAGTTTGGTCTTGATCTCCTTGCCCTTCTCGATGATTTCATTCCTTTCCTGTTCGCTCTTCGCCTGTTTGATCAGATCGTTGAGGGAATTTTTCATGGACTTGAATTCCTCGACCTCCTGAAGCAGTTTGATACGTTCCTTGTCCAACTCCAAAAGCGCGTCGAAATCCAAAGCGATATTCTTGTTCTTGGCGGCCTGTTCGACCTGTTCCCTGTTTTCCCTGATGAATTTGATATCTAACATTTTTTTCCTTTAAAAGATAATTTACCCTATACGACTATCTTAACCCTAAAAAAGTCTTATCGCAAGAATATGCCTCGAAAAAGCCTCGTCCCGCCACTGCTATTGACTTTTTATGTAAAATTTGCTATAATATGAACATGTTGGTACATCAGTCCTTTTTTAAATATATAACCCAAACAGGAGGTTGCCATGTCATACCCGCACAGAGACCCAGCAGGGAAAGAAGTTCAGAATTCCGAATTCATGCGAGGTTTGAAGGAAGTATACGTTGACGGCAAGATTCCGCTTCAAAAACAAGCACCGCCGAAAAATGCCTCCGTCGGATCCAAGTGACCGACGGAAAATTTGCGCGGTTCCGATATTTCGGGACCGCGCTTTTGTTTATGCAATAAAAATATTCCCGAATTGTATTTACTTCGTGTTTTTACCAAAATTTTATGAATCGACAAATTGTAATAATTTTACAAAATGGAGTAAAATATTAATGGAAAAACAACAACTCGATAAAAAACACCCGCCATGGCCTTGATGAAAGAAAAAAAACCATCTGACAAGAGCGAAGGATCAGCTTTATCATCTCCGATTACCCAAACAGCCGGAGCATCCGGATCCATGAACGGAAATAACGTGAATATCCGCGCCCGCGAAATATGCAGGCGTGGAAATTTTGAAAAATCCTACGTGGAACTTCGCCAACTTGGGCTTTTGGACAAGGAAGTCGCAGTGACTGAAAAGCTTTTCAAGGAAGAACTGGGGAAGCTTTATCCACTTTCCAGAAAAGACCTTGAGATGCTTTCCGTCATAAGACTTTTCGACAGCAAAACTTTCTATCATTCCGTGGAGACATATGCCACGGCAAAGAAAAAAATAGCGAGACCGCTGGAGTCCGGATCGACTTTTTTGGATATGTTGAAAAATGAAGGGGTTTCGCCGGAACAATTTTGGCGCGCCTGCCTTTTCCATGACATCGGCAAAGTGGTCATACCGAAGTTCCTCCTGAACAGTAACTACACCGACGAAAATTGGGCTCAGGCCTTCATCCAGCTGTCCAAAAGAAAGGCGTTTTCCTTGATGAAAAAATATGCGATTAACATAGCGCCTGCTCTTCTGGATGACCCCGAGACCCTCATGGAGCACATGATCCGCAACAGGATCCGCGGAGCGCGCTTCGTGCCGATCAAGACCCTTTTCTCCAAAAAACAGATCAAACTGCTCGAAAGCAGGGGCTTTTCCTCCAACATGTCACTCATCGACATCATGCAGAAACACGAAAAAGAATCGGAAAAAATCCTGGACTTCATGGGTTATCCGGTCGAAGCCAAAATAGCCGGATCGCATCACAACTACGAGATAGCTAACAAGAATATCAAAAAAAGGACCTGCACTTGCTCTATCGCGGACAAGAACCTTGCCTCCGACATAATCCATCTCGCCGATATCCAGGAAGCTCTCAGGAGTAACCGCCCTTATTTGGCACAACGTCCGGTCCTTAAGACTTTGGCGTTCATGGTGGACGACGCGAGAAGAGGGCTTGTGAACTGTTTCGTCGCCTATCTATGGATAAAAGACGACATGCAAAAAATAGACTCGGGATATCTGGATCTTGTCCTCCACCACAGCGAAGACGATCCGGAACATGGGCATTTGAAGGACAGGAAAATCGAACTGAACACCATCCAGGAGTTCCTAGCGGAAACGGAGAAATGGCTGAAGACTCCTCACTGATTTTTCCCTTTCAGCATCGATAACATCTCATCGACAGAATTGGCATTTATAATGTCTCCTTTTTGCGCCCAACCTCGACGGGCTTCGGCGATACCATGCTCGAGAAAATCGATGTGCGCTTTGGCGTGCGCGTCGGAATCGATCGACATCCTCACGCCTTTCTCGACGCAAGACTTCACATGATTGCCGGCGATATCGAGACGGTCCGGAAAGGCGTCTATTTCCAGAACCGTTCCAGTCTCCTTGGCGACCTCGATAATTTTCTCCACGTCCAATTCTATCCCCTTCCTTTTGCCGATCACGCGCGTGGTCAGATGGAAGATGATATCCACATGGGGATTTCGCATCGCCTTGACCACCCTTTCCGTTTGTTCCTTTTTTGAAAGCTCGAAATTCTTATGGATCGCCGCTCCAACTACGTCCAACTTAGCCAGGACATTATCGTCGATATCGATCGACCCGTCCTTGAGAATGTTCGTTTCCGCCCCCTTGAGAATCCGAAATTTCTTTTTTTCTTTCTTCAGTCTTTCATTAAGCTTGTCTATCTCCTTCATCTGTTCAAGAAGCCTTTTCTCGTCCGATCCGCCAGTAACCGCCAAGTCTTTGGTGTGGTCGGTAATGACGATATATTCCAATCCTTTTTCCATGGCATACGTCGCCATATCCCAAATAGAATCATGCCCGTCCGTCCAATCGGTTTGGATCTGCAGATCCCCCTTCAAGTCTCCATATCCGATTATTTCAGGCAAGTTTCCCTCAAGCGCCGCCTCGATCTCCCCCTGGTCTTCGCGCAGTTCCGGCTCTATATACGCAAGGCCCAATTTCTTATAAATCCCTTCTTCGGTCTTTCCGGCAATCTTTTTCTTTCCCCTAAAAAGTCCGTACTCGCTCAGCTTCATTCCTTTTTCTTTGGCTATTTGCCGAAGACGGATGTTGTGCGCCTGGGAACCGGTGAAGTAATTCAAAGCCGCCCCGAACTCATCCTCGGAAAAAACCCGCAAATCAGAATTGATCCCGAGCTTGAGCGCGACGGAACTTTTCTTTCCCCCTTTGGCGATCACATGGTCAACTTCGGGGAGTTCTACAAATTGATCCATGATTTTTTTCGGATTCCTCCCGACCACCAGGATATCCACGTCACCGATCGTTTCTTTTCTTCTCCTGACGGAACCTGCGATCACCACCCTTTCAACGCCTGAAAATTTCTTTACCTTTTCCTCGAGCGTTCGGATTTCAGGCAAGACCAAGCCCAAGACTTTCCTGCCTCCGGATTTTCTAACAAACTCGATACCGGCCAGAATTTTCTCCTCGGTCTTTTCTCCGAAATTCGGCAGATCGCGTATCTTTTTTTCCTTGGCCGCTTTTTCCAGATCGTCCAGATTCCTGATCCTGAGATTGTCCCAAAGCGCTTTCACGTTCTTGGGGCCCACGCCCTCCACTTCCAAGAGCCCGAGAATGTCGACCGGTATTTTTCTTTTGAGATTCTTATATTCTTCGAAAGTTCCAGACTCGATCAAATCGGCAATGTGCGCGGCTATATTTTTTCCGACTCCTGGCAATTCCTCCAACCCGGCTACGCCCCTCTCCTCGAAAATATCCGACAACTGTTCACCGAAGCCTTCTATTTCCTGTGAGACTTTTTCATACGCCCGCGCCTTGAAATCTTCGCCTTCCATCCTGGAAAGCGCCGCCATCTCATATAGGATCTTGGATATCTCCTGATTATTCATAATGCTTTATTTTTATTTAATACAATTCCCAGGCCCCACCTTTCCCATTATCGCACAAATTAAAAAAGGCATCCGTTTCAGGGATGCCTTGGATTGCTTTGGTCGGTGGGGAGGGAATCGAACCCTCGACCTCTTCCTTGCGGAAAAACAAATCAAATTCCAGCTACCTCAGGGAAATTTTTCCCCGGCTAGGATTTGATTCTCACGCAACAAGCGCTAGCCGCTTAGCTTCCCACCGATACCAGGAAGGATGGTACCGCTTTTGAGGCGAAATGTCAACGGCATCCGATATAAAACAGACTGGGGAATGATGGGGAAATACCGCCTTCAGTCTACATATATCCTCAAAAAATCCACCAACTCTTTCACGCCCATTCCTCTGTGGCTGATACTCAGATTCTCACCCTCCGTAAGCTCGGAAAATCTTTTGCCGAAAGTGTTTTCCCAAAAAATTGGGTCGTATCCGAATCCGTCCTCGTCGAAAAATTCCTCGCAAATGAGCCCTTCCGTCTTCTTTTCAAACTCCCAAAAAATGTCGTTTTTCGGGTCATACACCGAAACCACTCCGATATATCTGGCGGTCCTTTTTACCCTGGAAACATCCTTGAGCTCCTCCAGCAGCTTGAGATTCCTGTCCCTATAAGTGCCTTCGTGCCAGCGCTTGGCATGGATCCCGGGCCTTCCGTCCAGTGCGTCCACAAAAAGACCGGTGTCGTCAGCCAAGGTCATCAAGCCGGATTTTTTTCCAAAATACTGGGCCTTTTTCCGGGAGTTTTCGGAAAGGGTCTCGCCGTCCTCCTCGACGTCATCAGTTATACCAAGTTCCGCAAGCGAAACCACCTCGAAATCCTTTTCGTGGATATCGAAAGCTTTTTTGAATTGCCTGAATTTATCTTTATTGGTCGTACCTATCAAGATCTTCATCATTTTCTTTCAGAAATTTATCAAGATTGTCCTTAGCCCTTACATGGAAAATGGAATTTCCATCCCTATCATCATGCTCTTTCGTCAATCTGATATCCTGGGAAAGATAAAAGTTGACCACCCTGGAAGTTCCTTCTTTCCAATAACTCCAAGGAACACTCCCACCCTCTGAAAGCTCAGCTTCTTTTTTGAGCTTACGGTTGTTTTCCAAAAACTCGCCGTAACCTGACGCCAGGCCGGAAAGGTCGGCTGCTCTTACGATCTTTTCCTCGACCGAATCGAATTGTGCCCGGGTATGGGTCGCAAGTATGATTCCGGAAACTTTCTTTCCCAGTTCCCTATCCTCTTTCCCTATCTCTTCCATGGCTAGAAAAGACGAATATTTCTCCTTGGTTGCAAACCCCTTTTCAAAGCCAATATTACCGCTTTATCGTCAAAAACGATTCCTTCCTTTACGCATGCCTCCATTATTTTTTTAGCATCTCCCAGAACTTTCAAAGCATGTTCAAAATTGTGATACGGGATATCCCCATAAAAAACCTTCGCTATTTCAAAATACTTTTCAAGATTTTCCACGATTTTTATTTGAAACTGATTACCTGCAAACCGTATTTTTCAACGTCTTCTTTTTTCCAAAAATCGAATTTCTTGGTTTTACCGACGTATGTTATTTCTTTTTCCAAAACCCTTCCGGAATATTCTTTGGTTTCCGGATCCCATTCGCGAAGGACCAAAACATCGCCCTCCTTGCATTTGAAATCAGCCAAGCGCATATCATAGGTCTTTTTTCCATCCAGGATGAGCTGGAAATATTCCGGCCAGGTTTTCTTTTCTATGCGCATATTATTTCAAGTACGCAAGGAAGGGATTTTTTCCTTCGAACGTGATGATTGGGAAATTATTATTGATTTCCTTTTCGGGAATACCGTATTTCATTTCATAAACCATTCCGGTCGAACGAAACAATGCCTTAGGATAATCGAATCCTAGTTTCTTGCTTGCGTCTTTAACCACTTCTTCAGAATCCCCCTCGATCTCTACAAACGGTTCCAGAAACGGCCACTCATCTATGCAAACTTCAACCCTGTCCAACATCCAAATTTCGCGCTTAGTTTCTTGATAGGATTTTTTCTCACAGCCCGTAGTCATTAATAAGACCTCCGCATTTTCAAAATTATCCACTTTTAAACAAATCTCTTTTTGTTCTTCGATTTTTCCGTTATTCACGACTTTCAGGCTCATGGTTATTTTATCCCCTTCGTCGCGTACCCGAAGCCATCCCCCTTCGATTTCGTGTCCTTTGGGCAAATTGAAAACCACCCGCTTCTGCAAAAATTCAGGTTTCACGAGTTCAGCCCCTGCTGATTTGAGCTTCTTCCTGATTTCATCTTTATTTATATCCGGAAACGTCGCTTCGTACTCGATTTGCATAAAATTTATTCTATTAAGGATAAATTCCCATCTAAAATTATCGGTTGCATGGCGACTATCTCATCCTTATAGGAAACCTCGGGAATTCCATTGAGAAGGAATATTTTCTTATCCGAAACGTGCGCGAACCCGATTTCCAAGAATACGTTTCCGCCGATATAGTTTCCAGTGCCATTCTTGTCATAATTCAAGACCAGAATCGCGTCGGAATTTTTTATCTTTTCAAAATATCTTCTGATCAGATCGTCTTTGATTTTCTCTTGGGTCGATTCGCTTCCGGAAAAGACCTTTTCCAAATGACGTTCCATATTTTCAGGCACGACTATTTCATGTCCGAGATTTTCCAGTTCCTTCTGCGCCCCAGTTATCTTTTCCGCGAACGCCATGCTGGCACAAATAACAATTTTCATAATTCTAAATTATTTTTAATTTCTCAAACCAATATCTCCAAACCGGCTCCAATTCCATTTTTCCAATCTCGCCAACGGAAACCCATTTCATATTTTTCGATTCTGAATTAGAAACAGCTTCTCCTTCCCATTCAATCGCCTCAAAAAGAGACCAGTCGTGTCCCATGATTCCCCTGCTACATTCGTTCCAATCCACAAATTCCGCCACGATCAATTTATATTTTTTAATTGAAATATTGGTTTCCTCCTTTACCTCTCTAATCATCGCATTCTCGAAAGACTCTCCTTCATCAACATGCCCCGCCGGGCATGCCCAACCAAAAGGAAATTTCTTCCTCTCCAGCATCAGGATTTCCCCTTTTTCATTCCTAATGATTGCGCCCGAGCTTTTATGCATAAATTAAAAATCTCTTTTTTTAATCGGATCCAAATATTCAAAATAAATTGTTTTGCTATCCAAAACTTTAATGACTCTATATTTCCCTCTCGTCCATATTTCACCGCTCTCCAAAAAGTGCGTGGCTTCCAAAATTATAATACTGGCTCTTGGTCGCGACAAAACTTCTCCGCCCTTGGTTTCAATAAGAGGTATTTCCCCGCGAAGCCAATAATTTCGCTGATCTTTTTTTAGGAAATCATAAATCTTCCCTTCTTCAAGGTTTTCCGGGATACACTCCTCTTTTCTTCTTCTCCCTGCCTTATGCTCCGAAATATCCCTAAGCGCCAGGTCCGGATTAAACTCCACCGCGATTCCCATATTTTTATAACCTTATCACTTATTACTTAAATCGTCGCGCCATATTACCATATTTCGAAATATGGTAATATTAGCTAATCACATTGTTATTTTGTTTTATAATAATAGTTCTCCTTGAATTCCTTCATATATTTCTTCAGAATTTTCTTCTCGTCCTCGAAAAAAACTTTCCTTTCGTATTCGTCCTCCAGCTTCTCGATGTTTTCCCGGATCATTTCAGCGTAATCCTCGCGGGCGACTTCGGCCGCACCCTTGTAGAAAGCCGGGATAAAATGCGCGATCGCGTCAGCCGTAGAAACTATTTTTTCTTCCAAAGTTTCGGGAATAAATTTCTTGCAACGATGCTTGAGGATTATGTCCCTGACTTTTTCGGCGACAGTTTGATTGAACCAATTGACGATCAAATATTCATACGCCAAATGGGAACTCACTTCGTCATGAGGTTCTCTGTCATAAGCCAGGGAAAAATCATGGAAAAGAGCGCCCAGATGCACGACTTCCCTGTCCGCTCCATATTTTTTTGCAAGTTCCAAAGAGAGGTCGATAACTTCCTTGGTATGGTTTTCCCAAAAATTTTTCAGGATTTTTTTTCTTTTTTGATCAGTAACTTGTGGGGACTCCACAAAAATATTCCTGACATACTTCTCGATCTCCAAAATATCTCCACCCTGCATAGCTTTATGGACTTTAAAGACTTTATGGACTTGGAACTATTCTTTCGATTTCATCGGCGGAAAGATGACACATTCCCTAATAGACTTATCCATCAAGAATGAAAAGAGGCGTTCGGAAAGTCCGAATCCGAAAGCCGGTGGCATTCCATATTCCAAAGCCTCCACGAAATCCTCGTCGATCATCTGCGCCTCGCTGTCCCCGGCCTCCCTGAGCGCCATCTGATGCTTGAAACGCTGCGCTTGGTCGATCGGGTCGTTGAGTTCAGCGAAAGCGTTGCAAAGCTCCGCGGTACCGGCCACGACTTGGAAACGGAGAACCTTGTTCGGATTTTGCGGGTCCTTTTTGGCCAACGGCGAAACTTCGATCGGATGCCCGACCAAAAAACAAGGCTGGATGAGTTTCTGTCTGACGGTCTTCTTATAAATCGTATCGATCATTTTCCCTTTGCCGTATGTTTTGTCGTATTTGATTCCGAGCTCGTCCGCCTTCGCATACAACATTTCGACGGACACGTCGACTGACAAATCAATGCCGGTCTCTTTTTGGAAAGCCTCGAAATAATCGACGCGGGGGAACTCCTTTTCCCAATCGATAACATCGCCTTCATATTCATGCGTATATCCTCCCAGAACATTGGATGCTATTTCGCGATACATCTTCTCCGCCATCCCCATCCCTTTTTCCAAATCGGCATAAGCCCAATAAAACTCCATATGGTCGAATTCCTGCAGATGCTGGCGGTCGATTCCCTCATTGCGGAAAACGCGTCCGATTTCGAAAACCTTTTCATATCCCCCGACCAAAAGCCTTTTGAGCGGAAGCTCCAGCGAGATGCGCATATAAAAATCCTGATCCAGCGCGTTGTGGTGCGTCACGAAAGGCTCGGCGTCGGCTCCGCCGGGAGTGTGTTCCAAAACCGGTGTCTGCACTTCCAAAAATCCTTCCTTAACCAAGAAACCCCTGATGGTCTGCCAGAAGATGTTTTTCTTTCTGAAAAGCTCGCGCGTCTCAGGATTCGTCATCAGATCCAAATATCTTTTACGAAGAAGCTCCTCCTCATCCTTGATACCGAAATGTTCGGTCGGCACCGGACGGATGTTTTTGGAGAGGACTTTCCAATCCGTCACCTTGATGGATTTTTCTTCGGTTTTGGTGAGGAACAGCTCGCCGCTCACCTGCACGAAATCCCCGAGTTCGATGGCCTTGATGAAAAGTTTGAACAGCTCCTCCTTCATATTTCCCTTGTTGAGGAAAAGCTGGATCTTTCCAGTTTCGTCCTCGATGCTGGCAAAAGCCGATCCACCCATCGGGCGCATGGATCTCACCCTTCCGACCAGGGTAATTTCCTTTCCGGAAAGTTCGTCGAATTTTTCCAAAGCCTCGGCGTTCGCATGGCTCCTTTCGTTTTTTTCAGGATACGGTTCCATGCCGAATTCCCGGACCTTTTCCAGTTTTTCCAATTTCACTTGCCTGATATCCTCCCTGATCATGACTATGTCAGAATTTTTAATTTTGAATTTTGAATTTTTAATGAATTTTTCAATGTTCTATTTTTTCAAACATTAATGCATTCAAATTTTATTCAAAATTCGAAATTTGAAATTCGAAATTTTAGATGTTAAATATACCCAAATAATAGCCTGAAAGGGGCTTTTTGGCAAACAAAAACCCCGCCGAGCGGGGTTAATCTGCTGTTTCGAAATATATTACTTAATATCCACGATCTTATACTTGGCGACTCCGCTCGGGATGGAAACCTCCACCTCCTCGCCTTTCTTTTTGCCCATGAAAGCCTTGCCCAAAGGGGACTCGTTGGAAATCTTGAAGTTGGCCGGATCAGCTTCGTTGGATCCCACGATATGGAAATCCATCTTGCGTCCGCTGAATTCCACGCTGACGACGCTGCCGAGCTGGACGTGGCCGTTAGGCTTGGCTTTTTCAACGACTTTCGATTCCTTCAAGGTCATCTCGAGTTCGGCTACCCTGGATTCGTTTTCGTTCTGTTGCCTCTTGGCCTCGGCATATTCCGCGTTCTCGCTCAAATCGCCCTGTTCTTTGGCTTCCTTGATAGCTTGCGCTATTTCCTGTCTCAAGGCACCCCTTCTTTCATCCAGTTCATCCTGAAGCTTTTTCAATCCTTCTTTTGTCATTAATCTCACCATTTTTTTCTTTTTAATCGATTTAAAAAGGCTGCCGTCAAAAAAGACAGAGCCGTCAAAAATATTCAACTGACAGGACCCATCATACCAGAAAACTACACGATGTCAAGGGTTAGAAAATTCCTTTTATCTTATCCAGAATCTCAAATCTTATTATGTCCTTAAATGTCACGACTACCATCAAGAATATTAATAGCATAAAACCGATCATATGGAAAGCATGTTCGATTTTTTCGCTCACCGGAGAGCCTTTTATCTTTTCGATCAGGATAAACAAGACCCTTCCTCCGTCCAGCGCCGGGAATGGAAGCGCGTTGATTATCCCCAAATTTATGCTCAAAATGGCCGCAAATCTCAAAATCTGCACGATTCCGAGCGGTATCACCTGTCCCGTATAGACCGCTATGCCGATTATTCCGGTAACGTCCACTCCGGCCGTCTGGCCGACAAAAAGCTCCTTAATGGTGATTCCCATCAAAATGAATACATTCTTCATTTCTACCAAGCCGTAATACAGCGCTTGAAAAAAAGAATATCTCATGATTTCGACCTGCGCCAATCCTATTCCCAGTGCCCCCTGGTTTTCAACCGACTCAGATCTCGGAACGCCCTTAAGCTCCACAGTCTCCTCCTCCCTTTGCACACCCAAGGCGATCTCCTCTCCCTTGTGGAGACCGATGAAGTCCTGAACATCCTTGACCGTTTTAAATTCCACTTTTTCCCCGTCCATGCCGAAAACCAATTCGTCGCCGAGCCTGAGCCCCATTGATTGGGCCGGAGAACCTTCCGCCACCATATTCACCAATATTTTCGATCCCGGAGCGTCCGTTTCCGAAACCTCCTGATAAGTGCCGATCATGAAACCTATCGAAAACAGTACCCATGCCAAGACGAAGTTCATGATGACTCCCGCCAGCAAAACTTTTATCCTGGCCCAGGCGGATTTGTTCGCGAAACTGTCGGGCTCATTCTGTCCCGATCCGTCCTCGCCTTTGATTTTCACAAAACCTCCGATCGGAAACCAGTTGAGCGAATAGATGGTGTTTTTGGTTTTCACATCCCTGCTTCCACGGACGAACTTCCATTTACCCTTTTCATTACGATACACGCCGAAAACCCTCGGGGGAAATCCGAACCCGAATTCGTGCGAGGTTATCCCGTTTCTCTTGGCAACCAAAAAATGTCCCAGCTCGTGCACGAGAACCAGCAATCCCAATATCAGGATGAAAATTATGATAGCCATTAAGATTAGTTTTTAGTTTTTAGACTGACGGGACTTGATTGCGCACAAGCTTTTTGCCACCTGACGCCTATCACCCAGGACCTATTTTATACCGTCATTATATCGATTTCTTTCTTCTCCCTTATCTCTTCGATCTTCTTGTTGTATTCATCGATTACGGCTTGCAGCTTTTCCTT
>Ga0076223_128_pt1 | contig 17163 bp, 15 predicted proteins | sample RifGroE2_FD_67847 | JGI IMG/M metagenome (GOLD analysis project Ga0076223, IMG submission 67847) | Parcubacteria (Moranbacteria) bacterium GW2011_GWE2_47_10 | reverse complement strand
GCGGCAATGGTCTTCCACATGGAGCCAATCGCGGACTTGCAAACCATCTCCGTAAATCGGAATCTTTTCCCCTTCTATGAGATTGGTGATAATGAGCGGGATCAGTTTTTCCGGAAAATGGAACGGCCCATAATTATTCGAGCAGTTCGAAATGGTCACAGGCAAGCCATGGGTATGGAAATATGCCCTCACTAAATGGTCAGAACCGGCCTTGGAGGCGCTATACGGGCTCCTGGGGTCATAGGGAGTGGTCTCGTCAAAAGGCGCGTCTTGGGCACCCAGAGAGCCGAAAACCTCATCCGTGGAAACATGGTGGAAGCGTTTATTACCAGCTTTTCTGGCCGCTTCGAGCAAGGTGTGCGTTCCGATGACGTTCGTGCGTACGAAGGCCGCGCTGTCCAAAATGGAGCGGTCCACGTGCGATTCTGCCGCAAAGTGCACGATGATGTCGACTTCCTTGGCTAATTCGTCGACTAATTTGGCGTCGCAAATGTCCCCTTTGACGAATTTGTGCCTGAGATTTCCTTCCAAGCTTTTCAGATTCTCCAAATTCCCCGCATATGTCAGCGCGTCCAAATTGACGATTTCGTAATCGGAATATTTATTCAGGATGTAGTGGACGAAATTGGATCCGATGAATCCCGCCCCGCCTGTGACCAATAGCTTCATGAATTTCAAATTAAGAATTTCGAATTTCGAATCAAGTCCGAATGAATTAATGTTTAAAAAATTGAAACATTAAAAATTCTTTTTTGCTCCAGGCTTATCCCTTGGGGACAAAATTCAAAATTGGAAATTAAAAATTTATTAAAATGGTGAGTTAAAATCTTTAAGCTCCGGATGGTTTTTATCCTTTTCTGACAATATCGGCTCGGTTATCGGCCAATAAATATTCAAATCAGGATCATTCCAAGCGATTCCGCCTTCGCTTTCAGGGGCGTAAAAATTATCACACTTGTATTGGAATTCGGTGTAATCCTCAAGCGTGCAAAATCCGTGCGCGAATCCCCTGGGCACGAAAAGCATCCATTTGTTCTGCTCTGAAAGTTCGAACCCTTCCCATTTTCCATAGGTCGGCGAATCCTTGCGAAGGTCCACGATGACGTCGTAGACGGCGCCTTTAGTGCAACGCACGAGTTTAGCCTGGGCATCTTCACCCTTTTGGAAATGCAACCCGCGCAGAACCCCTTTGGTTACCGACATCGAATGGTTGTCCTGGACGAAATCGGCTTTTATCCCGACCTCCTCAAGGATTTTCTTCGAATAGGTTTCCATAAAAAATCCCCTTTCGTCTTCAAAGACCTGAGGCTTCAGAAGATACGCCCCCTCCAACGTCGTTTTTTCTATTTCCATATGTGAAATTCCTTAAATATCTTATAAAAACAGCCTATGGATTTTACAATGAAGCCCATCAAAAAGCAAAGCGGCTTTCAGGAAGACGATGCGGTCGGAGTAAGGCTTTTTCAGTCTTTGGAAATAAATCTTCCGGTTTCCCTGTCGAACTCGAAGTCGGTTTCCCAGGAGCCTCCGTAATGGCCACTGAGCCCTTCCAGAGCCCGCTTCTCCCCTCCCGGGGAATACAAAACCAGCGCCGAATCCCTTTCGCCTTTGCCTGAAATATCGCCATAGGTCAGATCGAAAGCCAAGGTGAAATTCCTTTCGTCCGGAAGATTCATCTCCAAGAGGCCGACGCTATGGAAATCGCCTTTCCTATATCCTATCTTGGCGAGAGGCGTCCGGCTTTTCGCGTCACTATAAGCGGCGTCTGGCACGAGATCAAAAAAGGATTCCTCCCCTCCGAATTTTTGGGACAGTTTTATGCCGAATTCCTTCGTCGCGTCGTTGCAATGGTTGACGAAATCCTCCGCCGCCATCGAGCGCAAGACAAAAACGCATTGGGCCGCCTCTTCGGTTCCTATCTTACCGCCCAACCAGCTTTCCAATTTTTCCAAATCCTCCTGCTTCCCCAAGGAAAATTCGAATTCTTCATGTTTCGGGAGAAAGATCTCTTTTTTTTCTGCGGGAAATTCGAAATTCATAATCGGTTTTTACTGATTATCCATGTTTCCATTATACCATGCCCGGATAAGCTGAAAAAGAAAAGCCCGCGCTGCTGGAAATCCAGGCGCGGGCTCGGTTGAATTTGAGGACCAGTCCTCAAAACACCCTCATCATGTCGGTGACCACCCGGAAACCGAACAGATTCTTGAGGGATTTGGCGATGTTGGACGCCGAGGTGTCTTCGAAAAAATCATGCTTCAGCTCGATGTGCGGATCCACCGGTCCGGATCCAAAAAGACGCTCGTCCCGCTGTTCATTGAAAGCGATTCCGACGCCCTGTTTCATGGCATTGGTAAGATCGGAATTCGTAATCACTTCGCGGACCCCATCCATGATCCCGGTGTCCTCCGCTTCCTTCCTGCTTAATCCGTTGAAAATGATACGCATGGCGGCCTCCTCTACGTGAAAAGAACTACGTTTATTTTTTACCTCCCCGACTTCTCCGAATGGTTGTGATTTTACTACAATTCGGCACGGAAAGCAAAACCCGCCGTAACGGCGGGTTTTTTAAAATTCACGAATATCACATTTCCTATTTTCCCAATTCGCTAAGAACGATATCGGAGTTCATCCTGAAATCGTAATCTTTCTTGGATCCGTCTTTGGCGATCACGTGGACACTCACTGGCACGTCCAAGATCCCGGATTGCTTTTGAGTCTTCAGGTCATAGAAGACGTCGCCGATGTTTTCAGGCAGGACATATGAAAGCTCTACGGCCCTTTCTTGGCCGATGGGAACCTTCACGATTCCGCCGAAATATTTCCTGCCGAGCTCGCTTCCGAATTTCGGATTTTCGAAATTTTTCCATTCGGAAAGCCAGGCTCCTTCCGGAACATAAACCCGCAGATATGAAAGGTAATCGCGTGTCATCCAATCCCTCTGCTTAGCCGTATGCCTGTAGGTTATCTTCAGATGGGCGGTCGGCACGTCCTTGGAAAGGTCAACGGTGTAATCGGCTGACCGGTTCACATAATAATCGCTTTTAAACGCTCCCAGATTGGCATCGACCATCATCAGATAATCTCCATCCCAGGACCGGTCGACTTCTCCGGACCATCCCGCATCCATGGCGACGTTCTGCATTTCGGCATCCTTGAAATACAGCTGGATCTCCTTTTTGTTCAAGTCGTTCAGGATCGTTTTAGCCAAATCCAATTTTTTCGCTATAGGCAAGGCGTCGGCTTTCATTTCTATTTCTTCGGCCAACTCCCGCATGACGGATTTCCTTTCACCCCTGTCGATCCCCTGCTCTTCGAAAGCCTTCTCGACTTGGTATTCCAAAGTTATGACGGCGTTCTGACTGTCGTAAGTCCCCGGATAATCCGCAAGCTCGACAGGTCCGGTGACGGCCAAAATCGATGAAAGCACGTTGGTGGTGATGCCGACTATCCCGTCGAAATTCTCCTGTCCCTGTCCGAGATAATAAAATTCCTCCGCTTTTTTCGCATTGGTTTCGAAATCCGGGGAATAGTTCGAGTCGCGAAGCTTCCAGGATTTTATTTTCAAAGTTTCCTTCATCGGGTAAGGAGGTTCGATTCCCTCGGGAATACGTCCGTCAAAATTGGACAAGTCGTGCGTCTCTATGGATGAAACTTTGCCGTCTTCGGTTTTGATGATCCCGAAGGCCCCGATGAATCCGCCACCCGGCCTGATTTCCAAATTGTTCTGGAAAAGCACGAGGAAAGTTTTCTCACCCCCGTCCTTTTCGAGAAAATAATCGGCTATCTTCGCGGCGTTCTTATAGTCCTCCCCGTTTCCGGCACCGAACGGCAAAAAATCCAACGCGGGAGCCACGCTCCTGATGCCGTTGTTTTTAAATTCCCAAAAGGCGTACCAACCGGTCAAAAATACCGCCGAGCAGGCCCAAAATATTATCCAAAATTTTACGCTGTGTTTTTTCGCCATGGTTTTATGTTTACATGTCGCCTCTTAAAAGCTTATTGAGCCTCTCCTTCAATTCCTCGTCCGTCGGCTCCTCCTTTTTCATCTCGACGAAACTGGGTTCCTCCTGGACCTGTTCGCCTTTCTCCTGTTCCGGTCGGAATTCTTCCTCGGGAAATTCCTCGAACTGCTCGAAGCCGTCGGCGATAGGCAGATTGGCCGGAGCCTGGGCGCTTTTCGGCGCAGTTCTCGGCATTTCGGGAAAGTTCGGGTATGCTTCGTTGTCGAGCGGGGTGGTCTCTATTTCCTCCTGTTCCATATTCTCTTGAGGCAAACTTTTCTTGGCTATTTCCTGGAAATCATAAGGGGCATCATAGGCGACTTCCTCCTTCATGAAATCCTCCTTCTTCTTTTCGGTCGAGCCGAATTTTTTGCCCAGATCCAAAGGCGGTACCGGAGCGGAAAAGGATTTCTTCGGCTTGACCGCTCCGCCCAAAGAATCAAGGAAAACGTTGAGAAGCAAGGAAGCTAAAAATCCTATGGCGACCGAAAAGACAACGACGGCCGGCCAATTCCTGACTGTTGCCGAAGTGAACGGTCCGTCCACGATGCTTACGCCGACTTCCGTCTTGATGTTATAAAAATTGCTGACCACCCCGAAGAGGGTCGAGGCGGTTTTTTTCGAAAGGAGTTCCGCTTGGGCCTGGGAATCCGCGAAAACGCCGAGATTGAGAATGCTACCTTCCTCCGAACCTCCTTCGGAAACCTCCACTTTCCTGTTCCAAAGGCGCTTGCGCTCATCGGGGCTTTTGCCGACGAACTCGTCTTTGATTTCAGGATTCGTCTTGACTAACCTCTCATAAAAGGAAAGCATCTTCGGGAATTCCGCGATGTTGCCTACCACGTCCCCTGATTGCTGAGAGATGAGTTCGCTTTTCGGAACGACCAAAATGGAAACGTCCGTCCTGTATTCCTTGAAAGCGTCCAAGGAAATCAACAAGGCGGTTATCGAAAAAATGATGCCCACGATCAAAACCCTCACCCAAAAGCGCATTTGTTCCAATGATATTTTTTCCTTGCCGATATTTTCCATTATTTTGATTTCTTCTCCATTACGTTCTTATACTCCCCCAGGATCCTCTGGGCTATGGAGTCCCAACTGTATTCACTTTCAATCCTTCCTCTGGCGCACATTCCCGCGGCTCTCATTTCATGGGGCCTGTTCAAGAGGTAGGCCAGTTTGTCACGAAGGTCGTCCACGTTCTTGGATTTGAAAGAGAATCCGCAAGGCCCGATAGGCTCGAGGTTTTCCTTGATGTCGCTCACCAGCGGAGCCAGTCCGTAACCCATGGCCTCCAAAAGCGCGATCGACAACCCTTCCGACTCGGAAGGTTGGACGAAAAGAAGGGCGTGCGAGAAAAGCTCCTTGAGTGTATCCCCCGACTGCCTCCCGGTGAAAATGATGTTTTCCCTCCCCTCGCTTATAGTACGCAGATATTTGACGTAGTCATCCGTATGGAACCCGTCCCCGACGATGACCAATTTGAAATTGTTCGGCAATTTGCTGGTGTCTTCCAATTTTTTGAAAGCTTCGATCAGATAATGCACGCCTTTGTGTTTGATCAACCTTCCGACCGAAAGCACGTAGCTTTTATCCTTAAGTCCCCACTGGGCGATATTCTTGACGGAGTCGGTATGCGCCAACTCGGCCCCGTTGGGGATGACCTTGGAATCGACCCCGTATCTTTCTTTGGAAAGATCGGCGAGCGATTTGCTCACCGAGATCGCGCTGTCAGGCACGGCGCAGGTCATATATTCCCCGATCTTGAGCGAGAGCCTGGCAAACCATCCCCATTTCTGATGATAGTAGTCCTGGCAATGGAAAGTGGAAACCAGAGCCGCCTTCGGTTTGAAGAATTTCACTATCCAATTCAGAAGGTTCGGTCCTATTCCCTGGTAATGCACGACGTCGTATCCTGAAAACAGGGCATGGACGCTGGAAAAAAAGGTATGCGAAATGGCGTCCAGATGTTTGGTCGGGATGCTCGGAAGATGGACCAGATTGACTTTCTTATATTTGGCCAGGTTTTTGTCCGTATAATTGTCGCGGACATACACAAAAACCTCGTGCCCTTGCTGGGCCATTCTGGTGGCGACCTCTTCGACATGCTTTTCGATGCCTCCGGAGATCGCCGGTATTCCTTTTTGTCCTATCAAAGCTATTTTCATAAATCTGCGCTAAGCCCTGGGCTTATTATGATATACAAATCTTCTTGCTATTTTCTTATCACGGGGGAGACGTTGCCTTTCCCGTTGCCGAGGAAATAGTTCCTTGCGTCGGAAGTGAAGCCGTTCCAAACCGATGCTCCGAACGGTTCTTTTTGGACCCTGGCTATGGCATATCCGTCGTTTCCGGTGAATTTGGCTTTGGAAATATCTATCCTTCCCTCTCTTCCGAAAGCGCTTATTTCGATGCCGTCCTTGCTGTTGTTTCTGAAAGCGTTGTTTTTGGTCCAGATCTCGGATCCGTCCAAGGTGAGCTTCATTCCAGTCCTTTCATTGTCCCTGAAGGTGTTATCCTCCATCCAGGAACTTGATCCGGCGGCGAGTTCGATCCCGTCCCTGCCGTTGTCATAAATTTCGTTTCCGACAAGCACGACCCTTCTTTTCTTGGAATATAATCCGTTCCAATCGTTGTCCCTGATAGTCGATTTGGATATAGTGACGGGATCCGATTTGGACGAAGAACCTTCCTTGATCCTGATTCCATCCTCATCGTTGTCCTTCACGATGACTTTGTAAATGAGGATATCCTCGTCATCCCTGCCGACCTCGATTCCGACTTCGCCCCCTTTGATGGTGACTTTGCTGATTTCCGTGTCGTCCTTCATCCTGACCACCGGTTCATCGTCGTCCTTGGCTTCGATCGTCACATCATCCCTGTCAGCTCCGTGCACTTCGACTTCTTCGGGGATGGTTATGTTCTCTTTGTATTTTCCAGGACGAACAAAAATCTTGTCGTCTTTTTTGGCTTTCTTGATGGCGGCGGAGATGGTTTTGAACGGATTCTCAGCGCTTCCGTCCTGCTTGCCTTTGGCGTCGTCATCGACGAAAATTTCCCTGCTTTTGGCTGAAGAAAGGAAAGGTAGGGAAAACACCACCAGCAAAAGGATGTTGGCGGCCACCACGGCCTTGATATAAAGGCTTTTTTTAGACGTCTGTTGGCTCATATAAGCTTCATTTACGTTAATTAATATGACAGGTTAGTGTAGCAGAAAATGCGTATTTTGTCAATCGGATCCGGAGACCTGAAATTTTTCCTGAAAAACCGTTTTTCTTTTTCCAGAAAGACTCAGCTCGGAAAAGATCTTCCCTATTTTTTCGGCATACGCGCCTGCGTTGAATTTTTCTTGCGCTTCTTTTCTGATTTTTTCCGCATCGAAACACATTTCCCCTTTGGAAAATGCCGTCAAGGTTTCCCGAAGCCCTTCTGCGTCATGGGAAAGGAAACCGTTCTTGCCGTTTTCAATGATCTCTCCGAAAGCTCCGGCCGCGAAACCGAAGAAAGGTTTTCCGAAACTGGAAGCCTCCGTGGCGATGAGCCCGAACGTTTCGGGGAGACGCGATCCGGAAACGACGCAGGAAGCTTTTTCCATGAAGCTGTCGAGTTGTGAGCGGTTCAAAAATCCCAGATATTCCACGTTGTCGATTCCGTCCAATTCGGTTTCGTCTTCTACGGCGCCGGCCACCAAGAGCCTGAGTCCTTTCATTCCTTTGAAAATATCCAAAAGATCGCCGATTCCCTTGTTATTGGAAACAGCCCCGACATAAAGCGCGTATGGTTTTTGCGCGCTTTCCCTCAGAAGAGTAGGCCCCGTTTCGCCGGAAATGAAATGTGGCAACACGGTCACTTTCCCCTCGTCAATTCCCCTCTCGACGAGGATATTCCTGACGAAAACGCTCGGCGCGATGAAAACGTCGACGTTTTTACGATACGTTCCGAGCATTTCATGCCAATACGTTTCCAATGTCGCCAACAGGCTTTTCACGTAGGAATCTTTGACACATTTGTCCAGGAAACAACGGTAATACTTCCCTCCTTTGCAGCGGTCATAGAATTTTCCGTCGAGATAGAGGCTGTGGTTCGGGCTCACTATCTTGAAATCATGCACCGTCATCACGATCGGAATCCCCCTCTTTTTTATTTCAAAAAGGATGGCGGGCGAAAGCTGGTGGTAAACATTATGCACGTGCACGACGTCCGGACGAAAATCGTCCAGAAGGGCGTTTATTTTCCTTTTTGCTTCGAAAGAATGGAACATCCTCAGCGCCCCTTTGATTTTCTCAAAAAGCGTGTATTCGCCAGTATATCCGACCTTGGAAACGAAGTATTCCTTCCAAGGCGTGTCGATATTCTTTTCATGATGCATGGAAAAGAAAGCCACTTGGTGGCCCTGCGACTCCAAAAGGCGGGCGACGTCGAGGAAATGTTTCTCAGCGCCCCTTTTCGGATAACAGAATTTGTTTATTTCGAGAATTTTCATATTTTTCTAAAAAATTTTCTGGGGGTCTGGAAGTTGCGCTTTATTCTTGTTCAAACGAGCCTCTATGCGCATTAGCACAAATACTCATTTTCACTGCGATCAAATGCGTAACTTCCGGTTCATATGTATTTGGAAGCGCGTTAATCGCTTTTTGTTTTAATTTCCTCCTGTTTGTTCATTTTCACGACCTAAACTCCTCATCAGCCCCAAGTTGATCCAGAAAAATATCCCCAACAGGTTGGTTTCCAAATATGGCTGGAACATGAAAGCTGCTGCCTGCAAACACAATATCCCGACCGTGGCGATCCTGGCTATTTGCATTCCGTCGACGGTCCTGATTTTTTCCAAAACTTTTTTCAGCAATATCCAAACCGCACCGGCCAAAACGACCGCGCTCACAAGCCCCATCTGCACCAGAAGCACCAAAAAGGAATTGTGCATGTTTCTCATTTCCACGAACTCCCTATATGATCCGATTTCCACGGAGAGATATTTCCCGAAACCCGTCCCGAAAAGGGGATTTTTCCTGTATTCCTTGAACGCTTCGGACCAGACGACGTTCCTCCAGAAGATACTTTCATCGGACGAATCCGCGATGGACGTCACCCTGTGCCCGACGACGCCGGTCACTTCGCCGATCGCGTCGTTGATTTTCGAATTAGGAAGCAGTGACGCGGCGTAGAAAACGGCCGCTACCACGAAAAAGGCGACGAAAAAATATCCGCCCAAAAGCCTTTTGGCGCTCCCCCTCGTTTCCTTTCCGGCTAAAACCAGCACCGCGAAAAAGGCGGCGGCTATGCTTATCCAAAGATGTCTCATCATCGATCCGACTATCCCGATTCCCCAAACGGGAAGCAGGAAAACGAAAGCGCTCGCGAAGGCGTCTTTCTTTTTCACCAAGATATAGGCGAAAGCGAAAATGGACACGATCGAAAGATAATAGCCGTGCGTGAACGCCAGGATCCTGACTCCCTCGGTCGAAAGCGGCGTATATTCGGACCAAAGCCCCTGCCCACTCAGAGCCCCATAAAAAAGGAACCCTATGATACCGATGGCTCCGGCCACCGCGAATTTCACCAAACCAAGAAAATCCTCCTTGGTCCTGACGAGGAGATAGGTAGCGAAATATAGCAAAGCGTAGAAAGCGTAGTTTTTCGCACTGCTGAACGAAAGCGCCGCTTCATGGTTCAGGATAAATATGCTGGCCAAGCCGTAGAGCGATGAGAGCGCTGCGAATCCCAAAATCAAAAAGTCGGCTTTCTTGAAACGGATTCCGAGTTGCCCTTTGAGAAATTGCAAAAACGTCCCGAAAATTATCGCCAAGAGCATCACGTCCAACGGATAAATCTTATATTCCGATTCCCCCAGGATTATCGGCGAAAGAGTGAAGAACCTTTCAAAGATGAATGTCAGAAATATGATCGCGAAAAGTCCGCTTCTCGGATGAAAGAAAGCTATCAGGGCGGCCGGAACGACGGTCAGCGCGTACACCGCCAAACTGAAACCGGCGACGAAACCGAAAAGCAGGAACAGCGAAACGAACGCGATGGCGAATATCGCGCTTATGGTCTCCCTATTTTTGGGATAATTTGCCATTTCTGGTGATTAATGGGTTGAATTCTGCCCTTTCTTAGGCCATCTTTTCAAACCGTTAACCTTTTCCATGGAACCGTCTATTATAGCATATTTCAATAAAAAAAGCAAGCCCCGAGACTCAGTTGAGTTCGGGGCTTTTTTACTTGCCGCGTTGCGGCGGAGGGTCTATCGGACCGACGGACAGGTAATCACGAAGGCTGCGCCCAAGGGATTACTGTTGTCGATGTCGATGTTCTGACCCAGGAAAGATGCCGGATAACCGTAACGCTTGCTCATCTCCGCGGAAAGGCCAGCATAGTAGCCTCCGGCGAAGGTGAAGTTGAAGCGCCGCCCCTCGTCCAGATTGAAGGAATAGACATTCCCAGCACCGACCCGGTCGAGCGGTTTGAAGTAGTAGTAATACTCCATGGACTCGACGGCGACGCCGGAGACGGTGACCGTGGCGGTGCTTCCGACACAGACGGCGTTGACCATGGTTCCGGCCGGCAGAGCTTTGGGCTCCGCGAAGGCGGTGGTCGAAAGGGTGGACAGGGCGACCAACAGGACGGACAGGATGGAAAGTTTTTTCATGGCTCTTCTCCTTTTTCTTTCGATGTTGGGGTTTGGCGGGCCGGAAGAAATCCGACCCGCCGCTTTTACCTGACTTTATGTCAAAGTTGTTTGGACTCGTCGGCGTCAATTACGCCGAACCGCTCGTCGTCTTCGGCTTTCACCCGCTGCATGCGGATCTTGCGATCCTGCTGGCGGATGATTTCACCGAACTCGACGCGTGCGAACGCTCCCCAGGTCTGCAGATCGGAAGTCGGGATGCCTTTGTAGGCGCTCGACTTGCCGAACGGGAACAGGTTCGCGTATGGGCCGAACATCAACCGTACATGTCGTCCCACTGCTGCCAGAAAGGACCTCCTCCGAAGCGGGTCGACCAGTCTTCGTTGATCTTGTACTGGCCGTAAACTCCGAGTTGGACGTTTCCGCGGTCGGACGGGGTGTCTCCGCTCCAGGTGGACTTGATGGACTCGTCGAGCCCGATCCAACCTTCGGCAGTGATGATCCCCATCCATTTGTCATCGAATTCCTTGACGCCTTCCACATATGCTCCCAGTTTCAAGTTGTCCTGGGTCATGTGGTAGCCGGAGGTATCGTTGTCTCCCTCGGTCTTTTCCCAGACGAGGCGGACTTTCGACGTCCATTGCTGGAGCCGATATTTCTTGTCCTCCTTGTCGAAGTAGAGGCCGCTATATTTCAAACCGGCCTGCGGGCCGACGGTGTGGCCGTCCCATTCATAGCTGGACAGCTCGGATTCCCCTTGTTCCCAGCTGCCGTAGGCACCCAGTCCCCAGGAGTATTCCGAACTGCAGTCGAAGAGGCACTTCTTGCGCCATTGCATATATTCCGCATAGACGAAGTCCCCTTCCGCGATGCCGTTGCCCCACGTGCCGATACCGACGATCGGTTCATGCTCGATGGGACATGGCTTCTCCTCCTCGATATAAGGAGGAGCCTCCGGAGCCGTAGGAACGGGCTGCGGGACAGGTGGCTCGATATACGGCACCTCGGGAGGCGCCGGTATCGGTCTTTCCTCAAGTCTGCTCCAATTGCCGCAGACCAACGGATAGATGAGGCGGTAAACTTTGCCTTCAAATTCCGTTTCATACAACCGGGCGGCATAGAGATGATATTGATCATCCCAAGCCGCTATGACGTTCCGCTTGACCTTGGCTTTGCCGAAAGTCATAGCCGCGATGCGATCGCCCTTGCGCAATTCAATATGCACAATTTTATTTTTGGGCGTCGTGCGTACCTTTTCGACGAAAGCTTTCTGGACTTCGATCGGGTAACCGAGAAGTTCCAAAGCTTTTTCCAAGGTCCCGCGATAAGGATCACGGGCAGGATAGCGGTAATAGAACACGCCTTCCTGTTTTTTCTCGGCGCTTTGCCGAGATGACTGCGGTTTTGCCGGGGCGGAAGAAATCACGCCGATTTGCCCTTGGAGCCGGTAGCTTTCCGAGAAGGAAAAACCTTCAGGGATATCCAACTTCTGACCCGGGTGGATCAGATGGGGATTTTCGATCCCGTTTTTCTCAGCGAGCGACATATATGCCGCCCGGCTGGCACTGCCCATGAATCTCTTGGCGATACCCGAAAGGGTGTCGCCTTTTTGGACGGTGTACTCCGACGCGACAGCCGCGCCGGCGCAAAGCACCAGTGCGATCGTCACGATCAGAGCGAAAAAGGATTTCATATTCACCTCCTGCCGACAAATCTCTCGGCGTTCACGCGGTTGATGTTATCGATAAGGTTCTGCTTCAACTGAAGCGTGTATTTTATGATAAGCGCCATGTTCCGGCGCGAAGGCAGCTGGGAATTGTAATCCCAGCCCTCGGACGGAACGTTGGGCGCCCGCATGACATCGATCGCGAGACTGGCCGCGGTGCCGACGTAATCGGCGACCAAAGTGAAGTGGCCTGACCCGACAAGCTTCTCTGAGAAGCTGTATTTCGGGTTGATGCCGGCGATTTCCTTAACTTCCTTTTCCCCTAAGGGACTGAGAAGCGTCCCAGCAGGCGTCTGGTAGCGGTTCCATTTCCTTGATATGGAAAGGAACTGCTCGTCGCGCTTCATATCGGAAACTTTGGTGCCGTTCGCCGAAATGAATTCGTTGCGATAGGCTCCGTCCCCGATTTTCCTGCGTTCGAGCTTAAATTCGTTACCTCCCAAGTCGTAGGCGAATTCCAGTCCCGTTGAAAGGACCATGGCTTTCGCCTCGGCGGGAACTTTTCCGTCCATGATGACGGTGAACAAGAAACTTCCTGAAACGGAAATCCCCGAGAACACCGCCTGGCCGAAATACTCCCGCCCGGACTTGTCGAGCGCCAAAACGTTCCAGCGTACCCTGCCGGGAAAATATTCCCCGAACAGGATTTCTGGAAAAACGGCTTTGAAGACCGTGACCTCCCTTTTTTTGATGGCGTCGGTTTCAACGACTCCCAGGGATTGGTACGGTTCGATGAGGAAATCCAGCGTTTGCACGCCGGACTCCAGATTGAGGTTCCTGACTTGGAACTGCCCCGTAGCGCATCCGGAAAGGACGGCGACCGCGGCAACCAACAACAAGATCTTCGCCGTTCTTACCATGATTTTCCTCCGTGTCGTATGATAGAGTTTTAAAACTATTCAGTTATCAAGGTTCTACTATCTTAAAACCCGGCGATTCCGAGTTTATCGGAGAACCCCATTTGCTGGGAGTCTCCTGAAAAGCCCGCAATGCGTATATTACTTATCCAAATTTCTCAAACTTTCAAGATAATTGTCATCCTGGGCAAATATCCCCGACCGGTCCATCCTTTCCTTTTGGCCCATACCCATCTGTCCGAAGGCGGCCGAAGATCCGTACGTTTTGGTTTTTCCCGGAGTCTTGTAATAAATAAAAACCACGCTGACGAATGACCCGAAAACGAATCCCGCGACAGCCGCCGCGATAATATCGGCAAGGCTGGGATTTTTTTCAACGACCGGCCCGGAAAGGATCCTGACTTCGATATTCTGTCCTTCTCCGCGAAACAAGTTATTTTTCGTAGTCAATACTTCTGAGACGGCTTCCGCTATTCCGGCGGCCTGCCTTTGACTGTCATTAAAAACAGAAACGCTGATGATTCCGAGATTGGCGTTCTGCTCGACCCTGACCATCTTCTCCCAATTTTTTAATTTTTCCTTCTTGTCGAACGGCAGAAATTCGGGATTGACCTTACCGGTCTTGATGACCTCGTTGATGAAAAGCTCGCTGCGCATCCCTTCGGCAAGTATCCTTCCGATATATTCCGCGGACTTGGCCAGAGCGTAAGTGTCGGTACTGTTGGAAGAATTCTGCACCACCAAATAGTCCGTACTGACCTTGAAATTCCTTTCATTTGAAACCAAAAACAGGAATGACAAAGCGGACAACAAAATCCCTAAAAGGATTATCGATCCGAGTTTTTGCCTTACCAAAGCCATGAATTCGCTATATTGTTTCATATTTGGCGGTTATGATATTAACAGGCCATATTACCAAATTATTCGACTTTTGTCAATAGCTGGGGTTCGGGGAAAATAAAAGGGCCTTGCGGAGATTTTCATCCGCAAGGCCCACTGTTCATCCAACTCATTCGACGACGATTTCGGAAACGAACTCGATTTGGCCGATATCGTGGCGGACGGTGACACCGCTGCCGCAAATCCACGCTTCGACATCGAACCAAACCACCGTCCCGTCGGAAAGAACCAAGGAAAAATTTCCAAGGTCCGCGGACGGAATATCGACAGTGAAAAACAGATCTTTGTTTTCGTCGACTTGGAGAGTGGAAATCGCGGTGCTTGATTCCCCCCATCCGACCTTGTTCGAATTCCATCTGGCCGACAAGACGCCGCTGGGATCAATGCCCGTTTCCATAAGTCCGGAAAGGAGATTGGAACCGAAATGCACGCGCGCCTTTCCCGGGGCGACGAGTTCGATTTTCGCCTCCCGGAAACCGCCGTAAACGATTTGGTCGCCGACGATTTCCCAAGGCAGTCCGGAAATGGAATAGTTCCCTTCGATGTCGAACCAGATGACGGAATTGTCCATCAGGACCAGACACCAGTTTCCTTTGTCGTTGTTGGCCGCGCCTTCGATCGTGGCGACGCCGTTGGCATCGATCTGTCCGAACGCAGTCGAATCCAGGCCCCAGTCCACCCTAGCACTACTGAAAGCCACCGCCTTCACGTCCTGGGGATAGATGGGCACGTCCGAGATGAATCCCTTGACGGCTCCGGACGACAAATCGAAAGTGACGGCATGGCCGGCTTCGGAAAGCGCGATTGAAACGTCGAACTTTTCTGACGGCTCCGACGGCGGATCTTCTTGCGGAGGAGTCGGTTGATCCGGCACGGGCTGATCGGACGGGGGCTCCGTCGACGCAGGTTCTTCCTGGACCGATTCGCCCCTGTCAGTCACGTTTTGGGGATCGCTTCCTCCGCCCCCTCCGCCACAGGCGCAGAGAAAAAAAGTCGCTGAAATCATGATCGCGATAGCCGACAAGCTGATTTTTCTTCCCATGGTTTCTCTCCTTGGAACGGGTTTATTTCACCTGCTTGGCCTATTTTCGCCTCGAAAAATAAAGGAACATGAACGGATAAAGATAGCATAAAAAATCATTTTTGTCAACACTGAAAAATCCGGATGAATCCGGATTTTCGATGTTTCTATCAGCTTGTTCTTCTAGAGTTGGATTTCGATTTTCATTTCCTCTTCCGCGCGCAGCACGATCAGTTCCAGCTTGTCCCCTTCCTTGTATTGGTTCACTAGATTGGAAAGAGGATTGGAAAGATCTATGTTTTTCCCATTTACGGCCAAGACTATGTCGCCAATGCGCAGTCCCGCTTTCTGGGCGGCGCTGCCGTCGAGAAACGCGAGCGCGGAATTTCCAGAAGGGGAAAAGATGAGCGCTCCGCGATCGCTTTTCACGTTATGGGAAAGCGAATATTCTTTGGTGATGGAAATGTAATATGCACCGATGGTTGGGGTCTTCTCAAGCTCCCCGTTCAAAGCGCGGTCCAGGGATTTCTTGATGGCGTTGGAAGGAATCTGGAAGTATACGTCCTTGTTGTCGATGGATATCTTGCCGTTTATGCCTACAAGCTCCCCGCCGTAACTTATCACCGGTCCTCCCAGATAATTCTCCTGGTTGTCAAAGTCGGTTTCGAAAACTCCTTCCAGCTTGTCCGAAGAAGCGACCGTCTTACCGCTGAGGTTGAATGTCTTGTTGATATTGCTGAGGAGCCCTGCCGAAAAACGGTTCTGATATTCACTGAAAGAGTTTCCGATGGACACCAGCTTCTTGCCTGGCTTGAAATCGTCGGAATTGGCGAAATCTATCGAAGGCAAATTGCTGGCTTCGATCTTGAGGTACGCCAAATTGGCGAATTCGTCCACGCCGATAAGCTTAGCGTCATACTTGTCGTTGTTATAGAGGAGCACCGCATAAGTCGCGTTATCCTCGAAAATCACGTCCCTGTAAGTGATGATAACCCCGTCGCTCGTTGCCAAAATTCCAGTCCCGCTCATGCTGTCCGGCCTGACTTTCCTGTCTTTCCCGAGCGTTCCCTTGGCTGAATTTATTGAAATGACGTTTACGACCGACGTCGAAGCCCGGGAAGCGATCTGGTTGACCGAGTCGTCCTCGCGCACCGTCACCTGTTCTGTCTTGTTAATTATGGTCACGTTTTCAGCGGCTTCCTTGAAAAAAGAAAATTTTCCGAAAAATTGGCTGGCACCCAGCCTGGGAACCACGTATCTGTCCATGAAGACCCCTCCGATCCCCCCTATGACAAAAACCGCGATCGCCGCCGACACCCAGAGGAGCGCTTTTGTGTTTTTTTTATCTGATGATTCCATTTATTGTTTCATTTAAACGATTAAATTACGGGTATCCATCTGGAGCTCGTCAACACGACGGTGGCGAGGATTCCGAACAGGACCATATTAGACACGGCCCTCCTTTTGGAGAACGTTTCGAGAAAATAACTATGCGCCAGATCCCACAGCACATAATAGAAAATAAGCATAGTTACCCCCGTTGTCAAGTATCCGAACGGCCAGAAATTGATCATCCAGGATATTTCCGTCATCCCCATGCCTATCACGAGGCTGTATAGCAAAGCTTTCTTCCTGTCATCTTGGACCAGCTGGAAATATTGGTAGCTCAACAAGGTCGTCACTGCCAAGAAAAATACCATCAGGATCCCAAGCGGGATCGCGAAATTCAGATATATCCCGTAAGAACAGGAATAAAACAGGAAAACGGCTATGGCCACGCTGGCGGCGACCATTCCTCTGGCCGTCTGGTCCTTCCTATAGGCCCGGAGCCTCTGCAATCCCAACAGGCAGAAATAGTAAGCGGCCCAGGCGAGGGTCATGAAGAAAAATTTCTTAGTGGAGGAATCGATCAGGGCGATCAGCCCCATGGAAGAAAAGACCAACATGAGCGGGGCCGGCAACATGCTCCAGCTTTTACCGATCTTCAAGGCGCTGGCGCCTATGAAAACGGCATACAGCAAAATGAG
>Ga0076223_104_pt1 | contig 20382 bp, 17 predicted proteins | sample RifGroE2_FD_67847 | JGI IMG/M metagenome (GOLD analysis project Ga0076223, IMG submission 67847) | Parcubacteria (Moranbacteria) bacterium GW2011_GWE2_47_10 | reverse complement strand
AATAAATTAAGATATAATAAAGCTATGCAGTACGAACTGTTCTATCTCGTTGGACAAAACAACGAGGAAAAGCTGGACGCCATCAAGAAGGAAGTCGAGCAAACGCTCACCGACGAAGGGGCTGTCTTCGGAGAAATGGAGGTCATCACCCGCAGGAAACTTTCCTACGAAGTGAAGCACCAGATCAAAGGAATCTATATCGCCAGAAGATTCGACATGCCGGAGGTGGATTACTGGGCAGAGGATGCGGGCGAAGAGAAAGTCGCCAAAATAGAGGTCATAACCAAAAAACTCAACCTGAACCAGAATGTTCTGAGGTTTCTCATAGTCAAAGCGAATGAACTTCCTGAGCTTAAGCAAAAGGAGGCTATTCCAGCCAAAAAAGAGGTAGCCAGCAGGGACAAACGGGAGAGGCCGAAAAAAGAAGCTCCTCGGAGCGAGAAGAAGGAGGAAGAGAGCATAGACAAGAAGCTTGAGGAAATCCTCAACATCTAAATTGTTATATCGTTAGGTTGCCGCTTTGCCGGCAGATAACATTAACCATTAAAATGCGCTGTTGCTAAGGGATCATCTAAAAACATGGCCATTCGGCAACATAGCCATTTAAAAAATGAACGTAAACAAAGTCATCTTGGTCGGACGCCTCACCAGGGACCCTGAACTGCGAACCACCCCTTCCGGACAAACCGTAACTTCCATAAGTTTGGCGACCAATAATTTCTGGACGGACAAAAACGGACAGAAGCAGGAAAAAACGGAATTTCATAACATCGTCCTCTGGGGAAAAACGGCTGAAGTGGCCGGGCAATACCTAGTCAAAGGACAGGAAGCTTTTTTCGAAGGAAGGCTCCAAACCAGGGCTTACACCGGAAAAGACGGGGTCGAAAGAAGAACGACTGAAATAGTGGCCGAAACGATGCAGTTCGGAAGCAAACCGGGAGCCGGCGGAGGGAATTCCAATTACAATTCCGCTCCCAAGCAGGCAAGCCCGCAAAGGAACAACGCCGCTCCTGAAAAAATCCCCACCATCAACCTGGATGAGGAACAGGGAGAAATAAGACTTGAAGACGTACCGTTCTAAATTATAAATTCTAACTGATAATCCATATGGAAAAGAAATCTTGTTTTTTCTGCGAAGAAAAAATCGAAAAAATCGACTACAAGGAAGCCTACATGCTCCGCAGATTCATGAACTCTCAGGGAAAAATCTATCCCCCTAAAAGGCATGGCACCTGCACGAGACACCAGAGAGCCTTGGTCAACGCCATCAAAAGAGCCCGCACCATGGCTTTGGTGCCTTTCGTGGTCAAATAAATTTTCAAGCTGAAAGTCCACAAAGTCAAAAGTCCATAAAGCTTACATGAAAATTTAGGACTTTATGGACTTTATGGGCCTTATAGGCTTTATAAACTTCCATGCTTAACATAAACGAAATAAAAAACGGCAAGAACATCCTTTGGAACGAGGAGCCGTTTGTCGTGCTTTCCGCCCAGCATTCCAAGACAGGAAGAGCCGGAGCGGTACTTCGCACGAAGCTCAAGAACCTCATCACCGGAGCGATGATCGACAAGACTTTCCAGGGAGCTGACAAAGTGGAGGAAGCGGACATTTCCAAATCCAAAGCTCAATATCTTTACAAGGAAGGTGACGCTTACAATTTCATGGACAATTCGTCCTATGATCAATTCTCCCTTTCCCACGATGTGATTGGGGACTTGGCGCTCTGGATGATAGAAGGAACGGAAGTGACGGTTTCAAACTTCAATTCCAACCCGGTAAACATAGAGCTTCCCGTGAAAGTGACTCTGACCGTTACCGATGCCCCTCCTGGTATCAAAGGAGACACCGCATCGAGCGGAGACAAGCTCGTCACTTTGGAAACCGGAGCGAAAGTCACCACCCCGCTTTTCGTGGAAACGGGCGACAAGATAATCGTGAACACGGAAACAGGAACATACGTTTCCAGAGCATAGGAGCATCTCTTTAGTCCTCCGGCTGGCGAATTAGCCTTCCAGCTTCTTGGAGAAAATCCGATCCTAACAAAAAACCGCCTCCTGGCGGTTTTTTTGTTTTCCCAATTCCTTGTACCTGTCCTATATTTTGGCCTTGGCGGCTATCTCCTTGAAAATCTTCTGGGCGATCTTCTCATTTTCCCGAAGGAAAGTCTTGGCAGCCTCCCTACCCACTCCCAATTTCACTTCCTCGAAGGTATATGAGTTTCCGGATTTTTTGACAACCTCAAACTTCACTCCGGAATCAATAATGTCACCAGCCAGCGAGATTCCTTCGTTATACATGATGTCGAATTCCGCGACCTTGAAAGGAGGGGCTACTTTATTCTTCACGACTTTCACCTTCACCCTGTTGCCGACCACGTCCTCCCCTTTCTTTATCTGGGCAGACCTCCTGACTTCAAGGCGGACCGAAGAATAAAATTTAAGAGCCTGTCCTCCGGAAGTGGTTTCCGGATTACCGAACATCACTCCGATTTTCATCCTGATCTGATTGATGAAAATTACGATGACGTTGGACCTGGCGACGATCGCGGTCAGTTTTCGAAGGGCTTGCGACATAAGCCTGGCTTGTCTACCGACATGCTGGTCACCCATCTCCCCTTCGATTTCAGCCTTGGGAACCAAAGCGGCGACGGAATCTATGACCACGACATCGACCGCGTTGGAACGGACCAGCGTTTCCACGATGTCGAGCGCCTGCTCCCCCGTGTCCGGCTGGGAGACGAGCAGGTCGTCTATTTTGACGCCGATCTTCTTGGCATATTCCGGATCGAGAGCATGCTCGGCGTCCACAAAAGCCGAAGTCCCTCCTTTTTTCTGGGCGTTCGCGATGATGTGAAGAGCCAAGGTCGTCTTTCCGGAAGACTCAGGACCATACACTTCGATTATCCTCCCTCTTGGCACGCCGCCGATTCCCAAAGCGATATCGAGCGAGACCGATCCGGTCGGAATGGATTCCACGTCGACCCTGCGGACATCCCCCAATTTCATGATCATCCCCTCGCCGAATTTCTCCCTGATTTCACTGACGACGATGTCCACTTTTTTTTCTTCCGCAACAGACTCCCCTTTTGCTATTTTCTTAGCCATAACTTTTTCATATCGTTAAATGGGCGCAAAAAAATACAACCAGTAACGATGAGAGATCTTAACAATTTAATTTATTGGGCGCGTCCATCGGGGGTAAATATTATGTCGCGCACCACACCTGTTTCATCGCTTAAAACTTCCTCTTCTTTTCCTTCCAATTTTATAAACGTATCGTTTCCTTTTCCTGAGGTTACGCTGATTTTTTCTTTGGCTTCAAATTTCTGCACGGATTCGGGAAGAAGCACTCCGCTATACATCAAGTTTCCATCCGCCTCGACAGATATCCAGGTAGGATTGGAGATTACGTGCAATTCCAAGCCGAACTCCCTTCCCTCTCCCGCGTCCCCCCTCTCAACCGAGCCTGATTCCGAGATGGGCTCAACGACATTATGATAATTGGCATTGACCGAAATGGTCTGCCTGGATTCCTTATCGAACTGGTTTTTAGCAACCACCGTTATGACGTTAAGTCCTTCCCCCAATCCCACATCTTCGCTGAATTCTCCGTTTTCATTAACCAAGATGGGCTGGTCATTGATGTATACCCTGGAATCCTTTTCGGCTACTCCCGTAAGTCTCACGCTCCGACCCTCCACGCTGGATCCGTCAAGAGGCTTTTTTATGACCAGTCTCGGAGTGGAGACGAAATTGTCTACCTGCTTATAAAGATAGGCGAATCCGGAAAAGACGAATATGACACTCAAGACGATCACCATCATCTTGGGGGTGACCACGAAACTGGAAAATTTTTCCGGCTTGCCGTTGCCCGCCACCTCTTCCTCATCCTTCCTTATATTGCGCGCTATCTTCTGTTCCATCTCGTATTGCCTGAGCAAAGACTGCTCGCTCACTCCCATGAAATTGGCGTAATTGCGAAGGAATCCTTTGACATAAACCTGTGCGGGGAGCTTCTTGTAATCACCTTCCTCGAGACATTCCAGGTATTTGGCCTGGACATTCGTACCCTTGGAAATCTCACCGAGACTGAGTCTTCTTTCGCTACGAAGCTTCTTCATCCTCTCTCCAAGAGTCATCGAGTCGATCTTTTTTGTAGTGAATCGGACCATATTCAAAATTTTCTACATTTGCCATTTATCCCTCTCCGTCTGATCTTCCATGTCATTATCGTATCGCGGACCGCTTTTGGCGCCTACCAATATCTCCCTCGCCTTAGCCCCGTCCCCAGGGCCTATGATACCTTTTTCTTCCAAAATGTCGATCAATCTGGCAGCTCTCGCATATCCTATCCTGAATTTCCTTTGCAAGAAAGACGTCGAGGCCTTGCCTGTTTGTATTACCGTGTTCTTGGCTTCCTCGAATAGCGGATCGTCATCGCTCGAATCTTCGAATTTCATGGAACCGAAATCCAATTTATCCTCGGTAGGCAGATCCAATTCCTGTTGCTCGCCCGGCGCTCCCGCGACTATGTTCTCGCCGATCTCCTCCTCTCCCCTTTCCATCTTCTGAGTCTTAACGAAGGAAACCACTTTCTTGACCTCCTCCTCCGAAACGAATACTCCCTGGATACGCTTCATGCCGGTCGCCGACACCGAAAGGAAGAGCATGTCTCCGTTGCCCAAAAGCTTCTCAGCGCCTCCACTGTCGAGCATTGTGCGGGAATCGGTAAGGGATGGGACTTTGAAAGCGATGCGCGTCGGGATATTTGATTTGATAAGCCCCGTAATTACCGTGACGACGGGTTTTTGAGTGCTGACTATCAGGTGGATTCCCACGGCCCTGGCCATTTGGGCCAGACGGATGATCGCGCCTTCAACCTCTTTTCCATGCGTCGACATCAGGTCTGCCAACTCATCGATAACGATGACTATGTATGGGATCTTTTCGATTTCCTCTTCTATCGTCTCATTGGTTTCAGGATCGACACTTGTCACGATTTCTCCGGCTTCCGCCTTCTTGTTGTATGAAACGATATCCCTCGAACCGCTGAGCTGCAATTTCTTATATCTTCTTTCCATCTCCCCTATCGCCCACTTGAGGGCGCTAAGAACTTTCCCATTTTCCACGATCACGTCCGAAAGAAGGTGCGGGATTCCGTTATAGAGCGAAAGTTCCACCCTCTTCGGATCGACAAGGATGAGCTTGAGGTCCTCCGGAGAGTTCTGATATATCATCGAAAGAAGGATGGTGTTCACGCAAACGCTTTTTCCGCTGTTCGTAGAGCCCGCGATCATGAGGTGGGGCATCTTCTTAAGGTCCGCATAGATGAAGCTTCCGCTCACATCCTTACCAAGCGCCAACAAAAGATTCGACGTCCTATTCTCGAATTCCGGAGTCTCCAAAAGTTCCCTCATCCTGACCATCGCGATAGATTTGTTCGGGACTTCGATTCCGATCAAAGATTTTCCCGGAATAGGAGCTTCGATACGGATCGGATGTGCGGCCAAAGCCAATGCTAAATCGTTACTGAGCGCGGTTATCCTGGTCAATTTCACTCCTACCGCCGGCTTAAAGCTGTATTGGGTCACCGTCGGACCGGTTTTAATCTCCCCTTGTTCGACATCTATTCCGAAATGCTTGAAAGTGTCCTGGATTATCTTGGCATTCTTGTTCACGTCCCCGCCCAGAGCCTTTTCAGTCGAAGCTTCCAAAAGCCCAAGCGGCGGCAGCTCCCAATCCTCGTCAATGACCTTTTTTTTCTTCTTGAATATCTTTTCCATGATAGGCATCCTGACTTCGGTCTCCTCGTCTTCTTCATTGGGATTCTCGACGAATCTGGGCTCGTCTTCCTCTTGCCCGATCGGCTCGGCCACATGTTCGACGACCGGATCAGGATCCTCGTCGATTTCTTCCTCCTCCATGTTATCCCTGGAACTCTCCATTGCTTCCATTTTTTTCCTGACAAACTTCCTGACGAAAGTTACCAAAGAAAAATTGAAAGCAATAATGATTCCGGAGAGCAGTAAGGCGGACAGGATGACTGAACCGCCGATCCTTCCTGTGGATTTTATCAGCAGAACGGCTAGTCCGTATCCGATATAGCCTCCCCCTATGCCGTCCTTGGCGAATTCAAGCAATTCCTTGTTGTCGAAGTAAATGTGGAAAAAAGTGAGCATACTCAGGAATATGACGGCCAGCCCGGCCATCTTGGAAACGTAAAAGAGTGTTTCTTTCCTGAAAAGCAAGACTATCCCGGCCGCGATCAAAATGAAGGGAGAAAGCCACTTGCCCCAACCGAAGAGCGAACCGGCTATCTTATCCAAAAAATCCCCCAAAGGTCCGGCTTGCTCGAAAAATCCCAACACGAAAAGAATCGCCAATGCGAACAGGAAAACCGCAAAGGTCCCCCTTTTGACATCGCCATGCAGAACGGCTTTTTTTTCCTCTTTTTCTTTTTCTATTTCTTCTTTTTTTCTTCTTCCCATAGACCTATTCTACCACAAATGTATCCTTGTCGCCATATTCGCGGGAATTGCCCTCGAGCCAGATAAGGAACAATTCCTGCGCCACTTTTTCCGCTTCCATATTTTTTGTTTTTCGCCCAATCGAGGGCTTTTTTAGATGCTCACGAACGCCACCGGCAAGACCTTCTTGAAAACTCCGGCAATCAATATCGAATCGTTTTCGGATATATAGATCGGATGATGTGTCTTGTTGGTGGATTCCGGAAACAGGCCGATGACCCCGTCCCCGAGTTTCTTGAACCTCTTGATAGTGGCCATGCCGTTGATGACCGCCACTACCGCTTTCCCATTGAAATCCTCGGTTCCTTCTGATTTTTCAAAAATCACGTAGTCTCCGTCATTGATTCCGACCTTGTTCATCGAGTCTCCCAACGCCTTCACCGCGAAGAGTCTCTTGGGATCGGACTTATAGAAAAGACTCTTGGAGATCTGTAAAAAATCATCCGCCACGCCTCCGTCGGCATAGGCCAAGGCTTCTCCGCAAGATGCCAGCCCATACAAGGGCACAGAGAAAACGCTCTGGAGATCGGCATAGTTCTCGTTTTCCACGAGATATATCCTTTTTTCACCGTCCCTCCTGATGAGCTCCTTCTTTTCCAGCGCCTCTATGACCTGCATGATCGACTTCAGACTCTCCTCCACCCCCATGGAAGAAAGGTGTTTATGCAGGCGATAGCTGGTGGGATTCTCCCTCCTATTGTCCGTGAAATCCCGGATGGATTCCAGGATGTTCCTTTGTTTGGAAGTAAGCTTCATATTTTTATTCTTTTTAAACCTTTAGAGCCGCTTAAGACACCGTCTGATGATTTTGCTATATTTTTTGTTTTTTAATTATTATTTCGGAACACCCCCGCGCTCCTTGGTGATATTCTATCACTGATACTTTATCACTGCAACTATCAGTTATCCACACCGTGCGCAAAAAAAACGCCCCGCCTGAGCGGAGCGTTTTTTTTGAAGTTGATTCCCCTAGCCGATTGAAGGTTCGGCGCCTATTGAAAACTATTTTCCGATTTCGCGGTAACCTGTTCCCGCAGGAATGAGGCGTCCGATAATCACGTTTTCCTTGAGCCCCCTGAGCTTGTCATCTTTTCCGGTAACCGCGGCGTTGATCAGAACGCGGGCGGTTTCCTGGAAGGATGCGGCCGAGAGGAAGGATTCGGTAGACAGGGCGACCTTGGTGATTCCCATGATCAATTCTTCTCCGATAGCGGCCTCTCCCTTTCCGGCGAGCGCTTCTTCATTCGCCTCGTTGAACTGATCCTTCTCGACGACATCTCCCGGGATAAGATCGGTGTCTCCCGCCTCTACGATTTTCATCCTAGAGAACATCTGGCGGACGATGACTTCGATATGCTTATCACTGATCCCTTCTCCCTGAGAGGCATAGATCTCCTGGATCTCGCGGACGATGTATCTCTGCACCTCTTCCTTGCCCATCGTTTCGTAGAGCTTCTTAAGGTCGATATGTCCTTCGTTCAAGGCCGTTCCTTTGCCGATGAGCTGTCCTTTCTCAACTATCAAAGTCGTTTCGGAAGGCACCTGGTATTCCTTGATATCCTTGGCTTTGTTCTGGACCTCTATCTTGACAGTTATAGTCTTCTTGTTTTCATCGATTATGTCGACAACCTTTCCATCGACTTCGATGATGACCGCTTCTCCCTTCGGAGGACGGGCTTCGAAGATTTCCTCGACACGAGGAAGACCCTGGGTGATGTCGGATCCCGCGACACCTCCGATATGGAAGGTACGCATCGTCAGCTGGGTTCCAGGTTCACCGATGGCTTGGGCAGCCACGATTCCCACCGCCTGTCCAGTCTGGACGATTTCCGATCTGCCGAGGTCCACTCCGTAGCATTTCTTGCAGATTCCCCGCTTGGTCTTGCAGGTCACGACGCTTCTTATTTTCACCTGCGGAACTCCGGACTCGTCGATCTTCTTGGCTACGGCTTTCTCAACCAAAGTCCCTTTCTTGATGATAATTTCTCCAGTCTTGGGATCGGCCACGTTCTCGGCCACATATCTTCCCTCCACCCTTGGGGCGAAAGAGAGGCCTATCCTGTCGGAATCGGACCTGTAGAGGAACGACCCCTCCTTGTCCTGACAATCATCCTCGCGGACTATGATATCTTGCGAAACGTCCACCAGCCTTCGGGTAAGATATCCGGCAGTCGCCGTTCGAAGGGCGGTGTCAGCCATACCTTTTCGGGCTCCATGGGTCGAAATGAAGTATTCCAACACGTTGAATCCTTCTTTGAAGGAGCTTTTGACGGGAAGCTCGATGGTTTCTCCGGTAGGACCGGCCACCAAACCTTTCATACCCATCATCTGCACCACTACGGATTCGGAACCTCTGGCTTTGGAATGGACCATGGTGTAAACAGGTCCTTCCTTGTCCAACGAAGCCTTCACTGTGTCGGCGATAGCGTTCTTGGCCCTGTTCCAAACCTCGATAACGCGGGCCTTCCTTTCCTCGTTGGTGAGAAGTCCCATGTTGTATTGGGAATTGACGGTCTCAACGTCGGCTTCGGCCTTTTCGATGAACGCCTTCTTCTCGGCGGGCACCTTAAGGTCGTCCATTCCCCAACTGATTCCGGACCTGGTCGCCATATCGAATCCGAGTTTCTTGATCCTATCTATGAATTTGGCCGTTTCTTCCTGTCCCTTGAGCGCGAGATATTTAGCCACCAAAACCTTGATGTCCTTGGCGGTAAGCTCCTCGTTGATGAAACGCAGCTCCTCGGGAAGGATGTCGTTGAGAATAATCCTTCCGACCGAAGTCTCGATTACCGATCCTTCATAGTCCAATTTGACCTTGGCGTTTATGGCGACAGCGTTGCTCTGGTAAGCCAAGATGGCTTCGTCCGCGGAAGAAAATATCTTACCTTCCCCTTTCACGCCGTTCTTGGTATGGGTTATATAGTAAACTCCCAACACGATATCCTTCGAAGGAACCGCGATAGGTTCTCCGGAAGCAGGCTTCAGAAGGTTCTTGGCTGAAAGCATCAAGTTCTGGCTCTCGTGTCTTGCTTTTTCCGTAAGCGGAACGTGCACAGCCATCTGGTCTCCGTCGAAGTCGGCATTGAAAGCGGCACAAACCATGGGATGCACCTGGATGGCTTTCCCTTCGATCAGTACAGGCTGGAAGGCCTGGATCGAAAGCCTATGGAGCGTTGGTGCGCGGTTCAAAAGCACGTAGTGGTGCTCGATGATTTCGTCCAAGATCACATACGCCTCTTCAGCCTCGGCGTCAACCATCCTTCCGGCGGTCCTCACGTTATGCGCGAATTCTTTCTCTATGAGCTTGTTGATGATAAAAGGCTTGAAAAGTTCCAAGGCCATCTTCTTAGGAAGTCCGGCTTGGTGGAGCTTGAGCTGCGGACCGACTACGATAACGCTTCGTCCGGAGTAATCCACGCGTTTTCCGAGAAGGTTCTGCCTGAATCTTCCCTGCTTTCCCTTGAGAGCGTCGGCCAATGAGCGCAAGGCCCTTCTTTGTCCTGTTGAAGCCGCAACGCTGGCCTGTCCCTTTCTGGCGCTGTTGTCGAAAAGGGCGTCCACCGCTTCCTGCAGCATCCTTTTTTCATTCCTGGTGATAACCTCAGGGGCTCCAAGGTCCATCAGTTTTTTCAAACGGTTGTTCCTGTTGATGATCCTTCTGTAAAGGTCGTTCAGATCGGAAGTCGCGAAACGTCCTCCGTCCAAAGCTACCATCGGGCGAAGATCAGGCGGGATGACCGGGATAGCGGTCGGAAGCATCCATTCAAGATGGAGTCCGGATTTTTTGAATCCCTGGAACAACTTCATCCTTTTGAGGACCTTCTTCTTATCGGTGACGTCTTCATCGTCTATCTCCTTTTTCAATTCCTTGATCGTCTTGTCGACATCCATCCTTTCAAGAATGGACCTTACCGCCTCCGCTCCGATTCCCGCGGTGAAAACCTGCCCGAATCTCATCGAGAGGTTGAAATATTCCAACTCGGAAAGGATCTGCATAGGATGCAGGCTCTTGAGATCATCTTTGATCCCCCTGAACTGCTCCTTGAGCTCCTCCAGGGCTTTCTCGGCATCCTTGCTGTCCGCCTTGGAAGCTTTGACTTCCTTCTGCTTCGTCTTGTATTCCTGCTCCAATTGGGCAAGCACCGACTCACGGGCTTCCTCGTTGACGTCCTTCACTATGTATGAAGAGAAGTACACTACTTTTTCAAGCTCCATCAGCGATATTCCCAATGCTAGGCCGATCCTGGAAGGGACTCCGCGCAGAAACCAGATATGGGAAACCGGGACGGCCAGCTTGATGTGGCCCATCCTTTCGCGCCTGACGATCGAGCGGGTGACTTCCACTCCGCATTTGTCGCAGACTATCCCCTTGTATCTGATCCTCTTGTATTTCCCGCAATAGCATTCCCAATCCTTCGAAGGCCCGAAGATCTTCTCGCAGAAAAGACCGTCCTTCTCGTATCTCTGCGTCCTATAATTGATGGTTTCCGGCTTGGTGATTTCCCCGTGCGACCAGTTCATGATCTCCTCTGGGCTCGCCAGCTTGAGCTTCACACTACTGAAATCACTTACTTTGGTGATATTTTCCATAATGTTGTTAGACTTAAGATTTTTTATAAAGTAATTAGATGATCGGGTTGGCTATAGTTGGTCTATATCTATCACGGCTCCAGGCTCTTCGTCCTCCTCTTCTTCTATCGCCTGCGATCCAACCAATTCCACATCCAAACACAAACCTTTGAGTTCGTTAACAAGCACATGGAACGATGCGGGGATATTCGGGCTCTTAATAGGTTCTCCCTTAATGATGGATTCGTACGCTTTCGATCTTCCCAAAACGTCGTCGGATTTGATCGTGAGCATTTCCTGCAAGGTGTAAGCCGCTCCGTATCCTTCGAGCGCCCACACTTCCATTTCTCCGAACCTCTGTCCTCCGAACTGCGCTTTTCCTCCGAGAGGCTGCTGGGTAATCAATGAGTACGGTCCAATCGAGCGCATATGTATCTTGTCTTCAACCAAGTGGTTCAGTTTCATCACGTACATGACTCCGACCGTCACCTCGTTATCGAAATATTCTCCGGTCCTTCCGTCTATAAGTTTCGTCTTTCCGCTCTCCGAATATCCGGCCTTTTTGAGTTCGGCTTTGATATCCTCTTCGGTAACTCCGTCCAAAGCCGGGGTAGCGGCCTTGTATCCCAATTTCAGCGCCGCCCATCCGAGGTGGGTTTCCAAAATCTGTCCGATGTTCATACGGCTGACGACTCCGAGCGGGTTCAAGATCACGTCAACCGGAGTTCCGTCCGGAAGGTATGGCATGTCTTCGACCGGTGCGATCCTTGAGATAACACCTTTGTTTCCGTGACGACCGGCAAGTTTGTCTCCGACGGAGACCTTCCTGAGCTGGGCGATGGAAACCTGGATCTGCTTGATGACTCCGGTAGGAAGCTTGTCTCCCTGCTCGCGGGAAAGGATCTTGATATCCACGATCTTTCCTTTCTCTCCGTGAGGAAGGTAGAGCGAGGAATCCTTCACGTCCTTGGATTTTTCTCCGAAGATGGCCCTGAGAAGCCTCTCTTCCGGAGTAAGGTCTCCCTCTCCCTTAGGAGTGATCTTACCGACCAGGATGTCTCCGGAAAAAACTTCCGCTCCGATCCTGATGATTCCGGTCTCATCCAAGTTCTTCAGCCTCTCTTCTCCGATGTTCGGGATATCGCGGGTCACGACCTCCGGCCCAAGTTTGGTGTCGCGCACGTCTATTGAAAAATCTTCGATATGTATCGAGCTGTATCTGTCTTCTTGCAAAAGCCTTTCGGAAAGGATGATAGCATCCTCGAAGTTGTATCCGCTCCAAGAAACGAAAGCTACGACGGCGTTCTGTCCGAGCGCCAATTCTCCGTTGTCCGTTGCGGCTCCGTCGGCCAGAAGCTGTCCTTTCTTCACCATCTGCCCCTTCTCCACTCTCGGAGACTGGCTCATGGAAGTGAAGGCGTTGGATTTCTGGAAAGATAACAGGTTGTATGTCCTCTTGAAATAATCCTTCTTGGCTCCGGCCGGCGCTTTTTCTTTAACCACGACATGGGCGGCGTCGACTTCGATGACCTCTCCGTCATTCATAGCCAAAACCACCTGGCCGCTGTCTCCGGCGGCTTTGTCTTCGATTCCAGTTCCCACGATAGGGGACTGTGGAACGATGCAAGGCACGGCTTGGCGTTGCATGTTCGATCCCATCAAGGCGCGGTTGGCGTCGTCGTGCTCGATGAAAGGGATGAGCGAGGTCGCGACCGAGATGCACTGCTTGGCGGACACGTCGAGGTAATCAAGCTTGGCGGCTTCGATCATTCCGGGATGTCCCTGGATCCTGGCTTCGACGAATTCCTCCAAAATATTCCTTTCGTCGTCAAGCTCGATCGTCGCGTGGGCGATGACCATCCTGTCTTCCACCGTAGCGTTTATATAATCTATCTGATCAACTATGTATGGTTTTACTTTCACGTTCTCCTTCTTTTCCTTGGCGATCTTCTTGGCCAATTCCTCAGAGATTTTCTCTCCGACTTTTCCTCCGGCGATTTCCTCATTCAAAATCCTGCCGACGAGCAGTTCGGCTTTCGGCCCGATTTCCTGCATGACCTTGATGTAAGGGGTCTCCAAAAATCCGAATTCGTTGATCCTGGCGTAAGTGGCCATGTGTCCCACCAGACCGATGTTCGGTCCTTCAGGAGTCTCGATCGGACAAATCCTTCCGTAATGGGAATAATGGACGTCGCGGACTTCGAATCCGGCTCTTTCCCTCGTGAGTCCTCCCGGTCCCATGGCTGAAAGCCTTCTTTTGTGCTCAAGCTCGGCCAAAGGATTGACCTGGTCCATGAACTGTGAAAGCTGCGAAGATGAGAAGAACTCTTTGATAGCGGCCGCCACCGGTCTGGAATTAACCAGTTGCCCCGGAAGCACGGTCGCCACGTCGCAAGTACTCATCCTGTCTTTGATGTTGCGGCTCATCCTGGCCATACCGACGCGGAGCTTGTTTTGCACGAGCTCGCCCACTCCTCTAACCCTCCTGTTTCCGAGGTGGTCGATGTCGTCAGGCAAAGCGTTAGGCGTGTTGTTGAGTCTGATGATTTCCCGAATGACCAAAATAAGATCGTCCAAACGGAGGATCCTGTTTTCCTCATTGTCCTCCCTTTCGACAGCAAGCCTCTGGTTCATGCGGTATCTTCCGACGCTGCCGAAATCATATTTCTCGAAATTGAAGAACATCGAGTCGATCAACTGCTTGGCGTTCTCTTCGGTAGCCAAGTCCCCCGGTCTGATCCTCTTATATATTTCCTTGTATCCTTCTCCCTGGCTTTTGGTGATGTCCTTGGCGATGGTCGTTTCGATATAATTGACTTCACCGTTGTCGATATCCGCGAAGGTCTGGATGATCTGTTCATCCGAGCTCATTCCGAAAGCGCGAAGAAGCGCCGTTACCGGGATCTTCCTTTTGCGGTCGATCCTGACATTGATAACGCCGGCGAGATCCGTGTCTATTTCGAGCCAAGCTCCCCTGTTAGGGATGAGCTTCGATCCGAAAAGTTTCTTTCCTTTCTGGTATTCCATTGTGAAGAACACACCCGAGCTCCTGATGAGCTGGCTGACCACAGGTATATCTCCTGCTCCTTGACCTCTCCGGTCTTCTTGTTGATAAGCCTGGCTTTAGCGCGAAGCGGGGCCTCGTAGGAGATGTTCTTGCTCTTGGCTGTAAGCTCGTCGTATTTGGGTTCGTCCAGATAATAATCGACGAAGGACAATTCCAAATCCTTTCCGGTAAAATCCCCGATGGGATTCACTTCGTCAAAAAGCTCCTTAAGACCTTTCTCCAAAACCCAATTATACGAATCGATCTGGCCTTCGATAAGATTGGGCAATGAGACCATGAGATGCTTTCTGAAGAATTTCCTCTTGGAAAGCGACGAGGTGGAACCATACGAATCCCTGATTTTCAGGACTTTTTTCTCTTTGAGCATAAAAACAGCCCTCATTTGCTCTTCCGTACGCTTCGATTAATTTATCGAAAGCCTCAGAAGTTCAAAAATGAGTTTAAAATTAAGAGTATTAAGTTATTCAGTTGTATTATTTCCCGTTCCCACTTGACGAGTAATGTCTATTATAGGGGGGATTAAAAAGATTGGAATAAAGTACCCGTACTTTCCTAGATCGTGAATGTAGGTTGAATTTAGCACATAAAAAAGGGACTGTCAAGGGTCCCTTTCGGTAAGGTAGCGTCCGATCTCCCTCGTTACGCACAACTTATACACATAGAGGACTTTCCTAATTTACCGCCTTGAAGGTGGGCAAGATCTTATTGAAAAGCTCGACGGATTGCTCGGCGCTGCGGCCGAGGTATGTCAGAGTTATTACGTCCTCTCCCTGGATGATTTTGGCGGTCTGGTTCAAAACCTCGGCCTCCCTTTTCTCTATCTTCACCCCGTTAGCCTCAACCAAAGGATGGACATTGGCGTTTTCATCGTCCTCCAAGGTTTGCGCAAACAGCTCCTCCGCCGAATAACCCTTCTCGTTTTCCTCGATGGTCACGCTTATTTCCTCGGCCCTATCCTCGGCCACGAATTTCCCGCCTCCCTCCTGCAACCTCCAATTTTCCGGCAAAGAGAATTCGTATCCCTGATTATCGTTTCTGAAAAGTTTCCATTTCTCTTCTTTTTCCATCTCGGCAGGAACGGGACTTTCATTTCTGATGGAAATAGTCGGGGAGCTGTCGACGGATATGTTCATCGCCCCTTTCCAAAAGATGTATCCGAACGTTCCGGCGACTACGACTATCACCGCTACGGCGAATTCACTGCTAAGTTTCTTGTTCATTTTTTTGTTTTCGTCCTCCAAGATTTTGTCCGAGGAGGTTTTTAAAAAGAAATTTAATGTGGTTATATTATACAACAAAAAAATCCGATTACAAAATCGAATTTCAACTGATCAAGCACCGGCTTCGCATTCCGACCCGAACATTGCGAAGCGCGTTTCCTAATCCAAGCGCACTAGCGCGCTGCATTCCACGCGTCCGCCACCGTCTGCACGATGCGCGCCGAAGTCACACTGCTTTGCTCGTCATAAATGGCGACCGCTTTTTCAACCTGCTCCTTGGAAAAGTTGTTCTTTTCCAAGAGGATGTCTATCTCGAGCAGAAGCCTTTCGGAAAGCGAAAAATCACCAAGCCATGACGTTTCCGCCACATCTTTCGTACCTTCTTTCAAAACGAGTTTGACGGTTGATTTTTCGAGAATTATTTTTAATAACATAGTTTGTATAGAAAATAGTTGATCGGAAAAAAGAAAGTGGTTCAAGAAATTGGAAAAAAGAAATAAGTGGTTTTCTGGTTTCCATTTTCTGTTTTCCTAAACTAATTTCCTTTTTCTATTCAACTAATCTCATTATTTAATCCTGTCCCAATCGAAGTTCCACGGGTCGGTTTTCCTTCCAGGCGCGATCTGGTCGTGCCCCAGGACGTATTTGATATCATAATCACCCTTGATCTTTTCCACCAGGGCGGACACCGCCCCATATTGCTCGGCCGTGTAACCGTCGTCATAGTTCCCCACGATTTCGATCCCGATCGAAAACGAATTCACGTTAGTCCTGCCGTCCGGCACGGAACTCACGCCTGCGTGATATGAAATGTCGTTGTCTTCCACCAAGCGGTAAACCGTTCCGTCGCGCCCGATGATATAGTGGGCGCTGACCCCGTAACTCTTGTAAATTCCGACTATCTTGTCCACGTCATATTGGTCGCCCCCTAAAGAATTGAAAGAAGAGTGCAAAACGACCGTGTCTATTTTCCTCTCGCCAGAATAGTTCTGAAATCCGAAAGAGACTGACTTGTCGACGATTTTCAAAGACGATTCGGTTTTTTGCTCGGCCGGCTCGTTGATTATTTCCTCCGGCTTAATGACCGTTTCCGTGGGTTTTTTCTGCTCTTCCTTGAACTGTTCCACCACCTGCTCCGGGGACTTCTCCTCCGACGCTTCGCTTTCAACGGTTTCCTCCTTGGGTGCTTCGATAATGATCTGCTCCTCCGCTTTTTCTTCGACTGTCTGGCTTTCTTGGGAAATCTCCATTTTTCCGGATTTTCCGTCAAAAAAAACATACCAGGTCGCCATACCTGCCACGAAAAGTACCGTAATCGCAATTGAGATCGTTTTTTTCTTATCCATATGTCTTTTATAATACGAAAATACTACGTCTTTATTTTAGACCAAAGAAAAAGGCGGGTCCACCCCGCCTTTCTACCGATATATCTATTATAGCACGAATTCCAAACCTCTCGAAGGCCCGAAGGACCTCGATCGGGGTGGCGAAAACCACCGTATTGGACTGGTCGGAGGAAAGATCGTTCAAGGTGTGCAAAGTCCGAAGATGCAAGGCCCCCTCATGGCCTGAAAGGATACTGGCCGCCTTGGCGATGTTTTCGGAGGCAATGACCTCCCCCTCCGCCTTGATGATGACCGCCCTCTTCTCCCTCTCGGCCTCGGCCTGCTTGCCGATAACCCTCTTCATCTCCTCCGGAAGGGTGACATCCTTGAGTTCGACTGACTGCACTTCGATTCCCCAGGCGTCCGACGCTTTGTCAACGATCAATCTGATCTTTTCTGCGATCGCGTCGCGGGAAGAAAGCAATTGGTCCAGATCGACTTCGCCGACCACGTTCCTCATCGTGGTCTGGGCCAACTGGGAAACCGCGAACAAAAAGTTCTCGACTTCGATGATCGCCTTTTCCGAATTGGAAACCCTGTAATAAATGACCGCATTGACCCTGACGGAGATATTGTCTTTCGTGATCGCCTCCTGGTCCGGAACGTCCACCGCACGCACACGGATGTCCACTTTCTGATAGCTCTGGAAAATCGGGATGACCAATCTCCAGCCTGGCTCCATGATGCCGATGTACTTTCCCAACATGAACTTCACGCCCTTTTCATATTGGTTGATCTGCTTGATGGAAACAAGCAGGACCGCAATGATAAAAATTAGGATTCCTGACATATGATTTTAGTTATTAATTATTAATTATCGGGTAATTGATAACCGGTGACCGATAACGGAAATCTACTTCACTTCGTAATTTAGCCCCATCTCCACCACTATTTCCTGGGTTCCTGTCGGAACGTCCGCAACGGAAGCTTCTTTCACGGCTCCGCCTATTCCCAACCCGTAAACCGGTCTGGGCTCGGGGGATCCGACGACGTTCTCATACCAACCGACTATTTTTCCCAATCTGGTCCCGGTCACCTGGCTGAGTTCGGCCGCTTTGGCCTGGGCGTCCGCCACCGCCAAAATCCTGGCTTGTTGGCGAAGGTCACTCACGCTTGAAACGTCGAAAGAAATCCCATTGACCTGGTTGGTCCCGGCTTTTCCGGCCTCCGAGATAACTTTACTCACGGCATACTTGTCCTCCTGGATGTTTTCCACTTTTATGGAAAGCTGCTGGGAAGCGTTGTACCCGGACAATTCCGAAGTCCCGTCCTTGTAATCATATTGCGGATAGACGGAATAGTTCTGCGTTTTGATGTTTTCCCTCGGGACGCCGGATCCTTCGACGGAAGCGACAACCTGGCTTATTTTCTCATTCAACTGGTTGAGCGCGCTCTCGGCCGTGGGCGCCTTGTCTATCTGCACCCCGAGCGTCACGGTGGCGATATCCGGCTGATAAATCACTTTCCCTTCCCCGGTGACGGTCACCTGGTTTTTTTCCGGATCCACGATCCTTTCGCGCACGAGCGCCGTGATAACAATAGCCCCGACCAGCATGAGGGCGACAAACGCCAAGACAGTTTTGGGTTCTCCCCACCTTCCGAACATGGAAACGTTTTTCTCTTCCATAGTAAAAAGATTAGATATTAGCCTGATTACATAATACCATATTTGGAGCTGGAAAGTTCAAAAAAGGCGTTTTTTCGTGCTATAATGAAACCATTAAGCCAAAAAACAGACTAATATTTCTATCACATAATCAACACCATGTCAAGCACATTCCAAGCAGGACAAACTGTTTTTTAAGAGCCTATATGCATATTAGAAACTCCTTAAATTTTCCAAAATATAATCCTCGCTGATCCACTTTTTCCGAAGCTCTCCCGCCACGTAAAATGATCCGGTTATCAAAATAGCATCGTTCTTTTCCGCTTTTTCCAAAACCCCGTTGGCCGCTTCGAAAAGAGCCGGCTCGGTTTCAAAAACCGCCCCGGCCTTCAAGAAAGGTGTCGACATTTTTTTCAGTCTTTCTGGATCGACGCTTTTCCCGTACACGAGATTCGTCGCGACGACATAATCGGCTTTCGGGATGATCCGCTCCAGGATTTTTTCAGCCTCCTTGGTTTCGGAAATACCGACCACTAAAAACAATTTCCTATATTCCAATTTTTCCAAATTGGAAACCGTACTCTTTATTTTTTCCTTGTTGTGCGCTCCGTCCAAAATGACCAGCGGCTCGTGCCGCACGATTTCAAACCGGCACGGAAGATCGGCTTTGGAAATCCCTTCGACAATACTTTCATTTGAAATTCCCAAATGCTTGGAAATCGCATAAGCCAAAGAAATGTTTCGCGCCTGGTGATCCCCCCAAAGCTTGCAATCGATCTCATTTTCGATTCCGGGCAATCTCACTTTCATCCTGTTTCCCCCGTAAACGACGCTTTCGCACATATTCGGAACCGTTGTCATCCGCGCGTTTTTTTGTTCGCATTCGTTTTTGAAAATCGCAAGCAGTTCTTCGTCTTTTTCCGTCGTGAAAAGCGCCGAGCCTTCCTTCACTATCCCTACTTTCTCGAAGGCGATCTTTTCCAAAGTGTCGCCGATGATCTGCATATGGTCATGTCCGATATTCGTTATGACCGATATTTCGTTTTTTTCGATGACGTTCGAAGCGTCATGCCTTCCTCCGCAGCCGACTTCCAAAACCACCCACTCGCAACCTTTTCTTTTGAAATGCAAAAATCCCATCAGCATGAAGATTTCGAAATATGAAGGCCTTCCCCACGGGCAACCGTCGGCCGATTTCCCGATGAGCGGCTTCAATTCATCCACCATGCCGACGAATTCATCAGGGTAAACATATGTCCCGTCAATCGAAATCTTCTCGATGGAAGTCGTCGGAAACGGCGAAGTGAACAGGCCCGTTTTCTTCCCGGAAGCGGTCAGGATATTCTGTATCATGGTGGAAACGGAACCCTTGCCCGAAGTCCCGGTCACATGCACATATTTCATGCCGCGGTGCGGATTTCCCAACAAATCCAAAAACCACGCCATCTTTTTCAAATAAAAATCCGGCCTACTTGAGGCGGCCGGTTCAAAAGAACCGTTCGCCATCAACGGCAGGTTTTCCAGGTATTCCACGGCTTCGTGATATTTTCGGAATCTTTTCATAGGATGGATTATAATGTTTTTCCAATAAAACACAAATAGAAAACCGCCCCGACGGACGGTTCTCAAAATAAACCCCAAATTGCCCTAGTTCCTGATTTTTTTCCAAAACTCCTGATCTTGTTTTCCATTTCGCAACTGGCTGTCATTGCTTTTTCCATTTACCAGTTTTCCGGATTCAACTGGAATCCGGTAACCATAAAAGGAATTTTTCGCCCTTTTTACAGAGACCATACCATATTTGGCGCTACCGGAGCTTTTCTCAGTGCATTTTGGTTCCTTTTCGCCTTCAAAACCAAATCATCGAAATTAAAAATACTCTTTACCGCCCTTGGAATTGTATTTTTGGGAAGCGTTTTCTTGAGCTTTAGCAGGGCCGCAATTTTGAGTTTTGTTTTTTTTATTTTTATTTGGATGGCACTTCAAGTCCGGGTCAGGGTAAAGCACAT
>Ga0076223_105_pt1 | contig 22992 bp, 21 predicted proteins | sample RifGroE2_FD_67847 | JGI IMG/M metagenome (GOLD analysis project Ga0076223, IMG submission 67847) | Parcubacteria (Moranbacteria) bacterium GW2011_GWE2_47_10 | reverse complement strand
TATCGGGAGGTTTTGGTCTTGAAATTCATCGAAGATAAGAATTATCGCGAGATTTCGGATATTTTGGAAAAGCCCATGGGGACGGTCGCTACCCTTATAAGCAGGGCCAAAAAGCAGTTTCGTGAAAAACTGGAAGAGCGGTCCCAAACCATAATAGATAAATGAAGAGTTATGTCAAAAGTCAGCGAAAACGTCTTGGGTGATATCAGAAAAAACAGTATCAGGCCGACCTGTCGATTATATTTCGTGGTCAGGGAGATTCTGTTTTGGGTGTTTTATGTCGCCATCCTTCTCTTTGGAGCTTTTATTTTTGCGGGCATCTTGGAACTGCTCTTCGGCAGGAACTTTGAAGCGCCGTCATTGGAAATAATTTTCGAGAGATTTCTGAGCGAGGTTCCTTTATATTGGCTTTTAATTTTAGTTTTCTTTCTGTTCGCCGGTCTTTATGTGAACAGGCGAACCAAGGGTTCGTATAGATTTCAAAAGAGAATCATCTTGATAGGGGAAACGCTGATCGTTTTTTTACTTGGGATAATCCTTTATTTTCTAGAAGCTGGTCTTTTCGCTTGCGAGGTTCTGGGAAAGTAAAAGTGCGAATACCAAAGAAATTTTATACGGAGATTATCTCCGTATTTTTTATAGCTTCTCCGATTATTTTTTCGACGTCGAGGTTTTTCTCAGCATTCAGGATATCCTCCAGTTTCGCTCGGATTTCCGGTTTTTTCGGCATTAGTCTCGTGCAGCAATCATCATGGGGGAGGATGGAAATATCATAGGTGCCAATTTCGCGGGCTTTTTGCATGATTTCTTCCTTGTCCAGCCCGATGAGCGGACGCAGCAGAAGCAGGTCGGAGGCTTGGCCGACTACGGAAAGGTTTTCCAAGGTTTGGGAGGCGACCTGTCCCAGGGAATCTCCGTTTACCAGAGCTTGCGCCTTATTTCTTCTGGCAACAGCTTCGGAGATTCTGAGCATTAAGCGGCGGTAGAGGATTATACGCAGACTGTCGGGACAATTGAGCATGATTTCCTTTTGGGCATCCGCGAAAGGCACGGAAAATATTTTCCCCCCGGCTTTATATTTTTTGAGAGCTTTAGCTAATTGGGAAACCTTGTCCAATGAGGCCTTGGAGGTATAGGGAATGGAGTGGAAATGGATGAATTTGACGTTAAGTCCTCTTTTGAGAGCGTAGTAGGCGGCGACCGGGGAATCCAGTCCGCCCGAAAGGAGTATGAGCGCTCTGCCCGCTGTGCCGACCGGCATACCCCCTGCACCCTTGATTTTTTCAGCATAAAGAAAGGCGCTTTTTCCGGATATTTCAATAAAGCAAATCCGTTCCGGATTTTTGAGGCTCACGTTCTTTTGCAATTTCTCCACTATAAAAGAGCCAACCTCGCGGCTTATCTGCTGCGAAGTCAGCGGAAAGCTTTTTTCCGATCGCTGGGTGGTCACCCGGAACGTTGCAAAAACCTCTGTTTTTAGAAGTTCTAAGGCAGTTTTTTTAATCGCTTCGATTTCTTGGGTGGTTTCGACCGCGACAGAAAAGTGCACGATACCGAATATTCTGGAGACAGCCTCTTTCAATTGTTCCAATTTTTCAGCTCCCTTGGGCTTTAGGATGATGGCGATACTGCCATGCTTCCTTTGTACTTCCTTTACGCAATCGGAAAAACCTTCGCCGAGTTGCTGTCGGATATTTTGGACGAGCTGTCTCTCGAAAAAAAGCCGGTTTCCTCCCTTGAGGGCCAGTTCTCCATAATGGCAAATGATATGGGTCGGTTTCATAGGTTCCGTGTTTAGCGTCATGTATTAATAGCACGAAAGGGGATTAAAATCAACGGTCCGGGTCGTGGTCCATTGAAAACCTGGAAAAGGAAAAGGCCGACTGGTTCGCCGGCCGACGGATGCAGGTCCGTCTATTGATAGGGATTTTCTTTTTCTTCGAGCGCGTCTCGCGTTCCTGGTTTATATCCGGGGCAGTGGGCTATGCCAGGATGGTCCTGCTCGAATGTGCGGTGGGCGAATTCCTCCCCTTTCACCCTGGAAAGATCCTCATATCCTTCAAGTTTCCAGAGGCATTCATGGGCTAGTTCGCAATGTCCGCAGTTTTCGCATAATTTTTCGCTCGACATAAGGCGCCTCCTTCGGGATGGCCGGCTTTAAACATCTATGAAAGACGGAAAAAGAGCTTAATATAATACAAATTGATGATGCCGCAAGTTCCATTGCTTATTTATCGGATTTGCTGTATTTTATACAGGATATGAGATATTAAATACTAGATATTAAAGATATGTCGCTAAAAATAGGAATCGTCGGCCTGCCGAACGTGGGAAAATCGACGCTTTTCAAGGCACTGACCAAGAATCCGGTGGATATTAACAACTATCCTTTCTGCACGATAGAGCCGAATATCGGCATCGTGAAGGTTCCGGACGAAAGGCTCCAAAAACTGTCCGAGATGTCGCAAACGGAAAAGATAGTGCCGGCCATCGTGGAATTCGTGGATATCGCCGGCATCGTCAAGGGAGCTTCCGAAGGGGAAGGTTTGGGGAACAAATTTTTGGCAAACATCCGTGAGGTGGACGCGATCGCCCAGGTGGTGCGCGTTTTTGAAAACGGCAACATTACCCATGTCCATAACAAAATCGATCCCATGGACGACATCGAAGTGATCAATACCGAGTTGGTCTTGGCCGACATGGAAACCGTGGCGAAAGCGGAGGCGAGGATTGAAAAAGAAGTCCGAGGCAACAAAAAAGGCGCAGATAAGCAGTTGGAGGCGATCAAAAAGGTAAAAGCGACCTTAGAAGGTGGGAAACTGGCTAATGAAACCCCAGGTCTTGAGGAAACAATGAAGGATGAGAACGCGAAAATCGCCATCCGCGACATGCAGCTCCTGACCATGAAGTCTTTTCTTTACGTTTACAACGTATCCGATATTGAAATGGAACTCCCGGAGGAGCTGGAAAAAAGGCAGCACGTTAAACTCGATATCAAGATCGAGGAGGAATTGATCGATATGACCGAAGAGGAAAAAGCGGAGCTGGAGCTCAAATCAAGCATAGATAACTTGGTAGTGGCCGCATATTCCCTTTTGGGGCTGGAGACGTACCTCACTACCGGAAAACAGGAAACGCGAGCCTGGACTTTCAAGAAAGGTTCGACCGCCCCGGAAGCCGCGGCTGCTATCCACACGGATTTTCAGGAAAAATTCATCCGCGCGGACGTCATCCGATGGGACAAACTTTTGGAAATAGGTTCCTGGGGAAAAGCCAAGGAATTGGGAGCGGTGAAGACCGTCGGCAAGGAATATCTCATGCACGACGGGGACGTGGTGGAATTCAAGATTTAAGCCGTAATTATCCATCGTCAGGATGCGAAATTTTAAAAACAGCCTCATCTTCCGAGGCTGTTTTTTGTCATCGTAGCCATGGTTTCGGGACGGTGAATTTTATGCTATAATCATGAAGTAAAGCGCTCAAGAATAATATCTCACAAAAACACAAAAATGCGGTTTTCAATGCAAGACATGTTGGAAAGTTTTGATCTCAAAAAACAGGCGGACGAACTCGGGGTGAGCGTGTGGAAATCACCGGGATTCCTGTTTATTTTGATGGGGATTATCATAATCTCTTCCATGTTGGCGGTCTATTTCGTTTTCAATAACCCGGATTCGGTGGAATATCTGCTGTTCAGTGAGTTCGCCTTGGTATTGGTGCTTTTTACCGTCGGGAATTCCATTATCAGCGGAGTCGACGAAATCGCCAGAGCCAATAAGATGAAGACGGAATTCGTCTCGATAGCTTCCCACCAATTAAAAACGCCGCTTTCAGAAATAAACTGGGAAATGGAATTGCTGGTTTCCAAGTTCAGCGAAGGGCTGACCGAGAAACAGAAGGAGCTCATAGGCAACGTGGGAAATTCCAATGCTAGGATGATCAGGCTCGTCAATGACCTTCTGGACGTGGCCAGGATCGACCAGGGAAGACTCCCCTTGGTCAAAGAGGAACTCGATATCGTGGGAATAATAAAAGACGTCATCGACAACAACAGGAATCTGGCCGCCTCGCACAACGTCAAGGTTAACGTGGTCAATTATGGATCGGTGCCGAAAATATTCGGAGACAGGAAAAGGACGGTGGTTGTTTTGGATAACCTCATTTCCAACAGCATCAAATATACCAAGGAAAAGGGCAATGTGGACGTGGCCATAACACCGGAGAAGGACAGGCTGGTGGTGTGCGTGAAGGACGACGGGGTAGGTATACCGAAAAAGCAGCAGAAGAACGTGTTCCATAAGTTTTTCAGGAGCGACAATGCCATCAAGAACCAGACGGAAGGGACGGGGCTCGGTCTTTATATAGCGAAAAACGTCATAGTGCAGTCAGGCGGGGACATGTGGTTCGATTCCGAAGAGAACAGGGGCTCGACTTTTTGCTTCTCTTTGCCGCTCAAAAAGAATGATAAATTTTATAGCGTAAGCATGTAGTTTTGATTTTTCAAAAAGGCATGACTGCGGGATTTTAAAAAAATGGATAAGAAGAAATTGTTAATCGTGGAGGACGAACCGGTGCTTAACAAGGCCCTGCAGGAGTTTCTGTCCGCGGAAGGTTTCGAAGTGATCGCCGCTGTAGACGGGGAGGAGGGGATCAGGAAGGCCGGAGCGGAAATGCCGGATTTGATTTTGTTGGACATCATCCTTCCTAAAAAGGACGGTTATGAAGTGATCAGGGAAGTGAAAGCCGATGAAAAGACCAAGAATATCCCGATTATCCTGCTTACCAATCTGGGAAGCATCAATGACGTGGAGAAGGCCTTGGAATTGGGAGCGACTACTTATTTGGTGAAAGCCGATTACAAACTCGAAGAAATCACGCAAAAAATAAAAGGCATCTTGGGAATGGACTAGGGCGCTTTTTAGGGAAAACAAAAATAAAAAATATCCCTGTCGGATCTCCGTAAAGCCGGAGCGCGCCCAATGCGCGGTGGAGCAGGGCAAAAAAATGAAAATAGAAAACAAACAACTGCGGGAATTTTTGCTTGACGCCAACATGGTGGACAAAGCGAAGGTGGATGAGCTTTTCGCTCAAGCGGACCAGCAAGGGAAACAGCTGGGCGATTTGATGCTGGAACAGGATCTCATTAAGGAAGTGGAATTGCGCAAGCTTTATGCGTATATCCTGGGCATCCCTTTTGTCAATTTGGAGAAAGAAACGATCCCGACGGATATCCTGCAGATAATCCCGGAGCCTATCGCGAAGAAATATAGCATCGTGTCGTTCGAAAAGGACGGAAACAATCTCAAGGTGGCGATGATAAATCCCGAAGACATCCAGACTATCGATTTCATCAGGAAGAAAACAGGACTTAAGATAATACCCTGCCTGACTTCCTTTGAAAGCATCAGGGAGGTTCTCAAGCAATATGAGAAAAGCCTCAAAGCGGAATTCGGAGACATCATCAGCAAGAATTCCGAGGATGTGGCCGAAGGGGAGAGCGATGAGGATTTGGAGAAGCTGTCCCAAGACCTTCCGATCGTGCGTATCGTGGACACGCTCCTCAAGCACGCCATCTTGCAGTCTGCCAGTGACATTCATATAGAACCGGACGAGAAGGAAGTGAGGGTTCGCTACAGGATAGACGGAGTTTTGCATGATGCCATGATCCTCCCCAAACAGGTCATTTCCGGATTGGTGGCCCGTATCAAGGTGCTTTCCAATCTCAAATTGGACGAACATCGCCTGCCCCAGGACGGAAGGTTCAAGATAGAAAAGGAAGGATATAAGATATCTTTCCGTGTCAGCATTCTGCCGGTTTTCGACGGTGAAAAGATAGTCATGCGTCTTTTGGACGAATCTTCCAAAGGTCTCACTTTGGAAAAGATGGGAATTTTGGGAAATTCTTTGGAAATCATACACAGACAGATAAAAAGGCCGAATGGGATGATATTGGTGACCGGACCTACCGGATCCGGAAAAACGACCACGCTTTACACCGTCATGGACATTCTGAACCAGCCGGAAGTGAACATCAGCACGGTCGAAGACCCCGTGGAATATCGCATGCAGAAAGTAAATCAGACCCAGGTGAACTCCAAGATCGGGATGACGTTCGCGGCGGCGCTCAGGTCCCTTTTGCGTCAGGACCCGGACATCATAATGGTGGGGGAGATCCGCGATAAGGAAACGATGGAGATAGCCCTCCATGCCGCCATGACTGGACACTTGGTGCTTTCGACTTTGCATACCAACAGCGCGGCCGGAACCATTCCCAGGCTCGCCGACATGGGCGCAGAACCGTTTTTGGTAGCTTCTACCGTGAACGTCATCATCGCCCAGCGTCTTGTCAGGAAGCTTTGTCCGGATTGCAGGGCGGAATACAAGCTTCAGGACAAGGAAATAAAAACCCTGGAAGCCACGTTCGATATGGACGGAATACTCAAGACCTTGAAAAAAACCCCGGATATTTCCAAGAAGGTTCAGGAAAAAGACAAATGGGGGGATTTGGTCATTTATAAACCGCAAGGATGCGAACAATGCCACAACGAGGGATACAAAGGGCGAGTCGGCATTTATGAGGTTTTGGAAGTGGAAGAGGAGATAGGAAAACTTATAACGAGCAATGCCTCTACTGACGAGATAGAAGCGAAAGCCAGGGAAAAAGGCATGCATACCATGAGCGAGGACGGGTTCGTCAAGATAATCAGCGGAACGACTTCCATCGAAGAGGTTCTGAGGGTAACTAAAGAATAATAAATAAAAAACGTGCCTAAATTTATTTACACGGCCAAAAGTTACAGCGGCGAGACTAAAGGCGGGGAGATCGTCGCCAAGGACGAGAAGGGAGTGGTGCTTCAGCTTAAGGCTGAGGGATTTCTGCCCACTTCAATACGACAAATAGAGGAGAAAAGCGATTCGATAAAAGTGAAATTTTTCGATAGGTTCAAAAGCGTGCCCTTGAAGGAAAAGATGGTTTTTGCCAGGAACCTCAGCGTCATGATATCTTCGGGTCTTCCGGTTTCACGGGCGCTCCAAAATCTCACGGTCCAAACCGAGAACAAGACCTTCAAAGACGTTTTGGCCGACGTGCAGCAGGAGCTGCAGGCCGGAAAGTCGTTGAGCGAGGGACTGGCGAAATATCCCGGGATTTTCAGCGAGCTTTTCGTGAATATGGTCAGGGTCGGCGAGACAGGAGGTAATCTGGATGAGGTTCTGAAAATCGTGGCCGTCCAGCTGGAAAAAGAACATGACTTGATAAGCAAGGTCAAAGGCGCGATGACATATCCGGCTGTTATCATAGTCGCCATGATAGGAATAGGAATACTTATGCTCACTTATATCCTTCCTCAGATAACCGGAGTGTTCAAGGATATGGACGTCGAGCTTCCCGGTCCTACCCAGTTCGTGATGGCGATGAGCGACGCGCTCAGGGACAATCCTGTGATAGTGATGGTGGCGATGGTAGGATTCGTGTTTTTCATAAAATTCCTCCTGTCCAATCCGCTGGGCAAAAAAGCGCTAAGTTATACCGTCATCCGCATACCGGTCATAAGCAACATAGTCATTAAGGTCAATTGCGCTAGATTCGCCAGGATCTACAGTTCCTTACTCAAGAGCGGTATCAGCGTCATGGACGCCCTTAAAATCGTCTCCAATACCCTCTCCAATTATTACTATAAGGAGGCTTTGGAGAACGGAATCGAAGAAATTCAAAAAGGAGTCCCTTTGAGCAAGATACTTGCCAAAGACAGGAGGTTGTTCCCGCCTTTGGTATACCAGATAACCGAAGTCGGTGAGGAGACCGGTAAGACGGAAACGGTCCTTCTGCAGTTGGCTGAATTTTATGAGGAGGAGATAAATCAGATCACCAAGAACATGTCTTCGATCATCGAGCCTGTGCTCATGGTGCTCATCGGAGGCGCGGTCGGGTTTTTTGCGGTCGCTATGCTCCAACCGATGTACAGTTTGTTGGAAAACATCAAATAAAATAAAGAATGAAGGATTTATTTGCATCCAAGAAGAAATCGAAGAAAGGCCGTGTTTGCCGACAGGCGGGTTTCACCATAATCGAAGTCCTCGTCTTGTTGTTCATTTTCGTCGTCATAATCACCACCTTCTTCAGGTTTTTCTTGGCCGGAACCAGTTTGATTCTGGATGCTAAGAAGAAATTAGTCGCGATCAGCATCGCCAATGAAAGGATAGAAGTTATCAGGAGTTTGCCCTACGGGGAAATCGGAACCGTATCAGGCGTGCCTTCGGGGGAGATAAATTCCTCGGAAAGCGTCAGCAGAGGAGGTTATGGATACAATTTATTGACTTCTATAGTGTATCAAGACGACGCATTTGACGGCACGGATGACGATCCTGACAGGAACGATTACAAAAAAATAACGGCTACGGTAAAGTGGGGAAGCGAATCTCCGAGCCAGGTGGTTTCCGTCTCTACCATCGTGGCCCCTTTCGGGGAGGAAGTAGGCATAGGTGGCGGTATTCTGAACGTCAGCGTCATAGACATAAAAGGAAATCCGGTTCCGGATGTGACGGTCAATATAGCGAATCCTTCCATTTCATACAATCAGAACGCCACTACCAACTCGAGCGGCGGAGTGACTTTGGTGGGACTGACTCCGTCCAACCAGAATTACGTAATCACGCTATCGAAGACGGGATATGAGAATGATGTGCTGACCCTGCCTCCCTATCCAACGTCCGCTTTTTATCCAGTAAACGTGCATGCCTCGGTAATTTCCGCGAGCACGACCAATTCAGTTTTCAGTTTCAGCAGCTTAAGTGATTTTAAAATAAGATTTACGAATCCATTTGATGGCTCAATTGTTCCCGATGTCGATTTTTCTTTGGAAGGGGGAAGGGTTATCGGCGCCAATACTGACAGCAGTCTCGTGCACAATTATCTGGAAAATTCCTTGTCGGCCGATTCGTCCGGAGAAATGGATATAGTTGACGCCAGTCCCGGACAATATACCGTCGCGATAAATGATCCTGGGTATTTGTTTTGGAGAACCGATTCCGGCAGCGGAAATAATGCCGATGAGATCCTTGTCGAACAGGGAGAGACCGGTCAGATCAAGAACGTCTACCTGCTGGATAAATTGTTGGATTCATATTTCATTAAAGTGACTGACTCCATAACCGGATCCCCTCTGGAGGGAGTATCAGTGGAAGTCTCCAGCAGCACGCTTGGATTTACGGATACGGACGTTACCGACGAGTATGGATATGTTTTCATCGCGGGAGATGCCGGAAACCCGCTCGTAAGCGGGGAAACATACGACGTGCATATCACCAGAACCGGATATGGCGATGCTGACGGTACGGTTGCGATAAACCAGTTGACCCAGGGAGAATTATCATTGGATCCGTTATAAAAATGAAAAAGACAGATTTGAAAAATAAAAAAGGCATGTCCCTAATCGAGCTGTTGGTGGCCATAGCCATTCTCGGTATCGTCATGGCAGGGTTGAACATGTTTTTCGCTTACATGTGGAAGACGCGTTTGGACGAAGTCAATCGCGGTCAGTCCTCCATAATTGCCTCCAATAGCGTTTCTAAAATGGCCGAGAATATCCGCAGGGCTTCCCAGGCGGACAGCGGATCATATGCCATAGCCTTGGCTGATGATTTCGAGCTTATTTTTTATACGGATATAGATAGCGATCAATATAGGGAAAGGGTCCATTATTATCTGGACGGGACTTCCTTGATGATGGGAACCGCGGAGCCCATTTTGGGAGACAGTCCGACCTATCCCGCGGATGACGAGGTCATTTCCGCGGTGGCAACGAGCGTTACCAATACCGAAACGGAACCGATCTTCACGTATTATAACGCCGCTGGGTCGTTATCCGACACCCCGGCTACAGTATCTCCCATAAGGCGCATAGGCTTGTCGATTTCCATAAATACGGATCCCTCCAAAATAAGCAACGTGTTGATCCAGACATCGGTTTCTCCCAGAAATCTTAATAAATAGCTGAAATATAAAAAAATGCGAAGCAGTAAGGCGGGTCGAAAAAAAGGAACAGCCATGGCTCTGGCGTTGGTGATAATTTCGATAGCATCGATTTTATTCTTGGGAACGGTCGGATATATAACTTCCCAGCTGAGGTATGTTTCGCATATGGAGGCCAAGGAGAGGTCTTTGCATATAGCCGATGCCGGACTTAACTATTATAAATGGTATTTGGCGCATGCCGTCGAAGGCATGTACATGCAGGAAATCGCTGATTTTTGGCAACAGGATCCAGCCCCTCAAGGAGTGGACGCTCCGGTCGAAGCGGATTTCGACAGTATAGGGAAATACAGTATAAGCGTGGAAAAGCCATCTTTGGGCTCGACGGTGGTGGGCGTCACGGTGACTGGGTGGACCTATAAGAAGCCGGAGGTTAAAAGGACCGTAAAAGCGACCCTTCGGCCGAGGTCATGGAGCGAATATGCCCTTTTGGCCAATTCTGACATCGAGATATCCGAAGGCGAGCAGATAGACGGGTTGGTGCATTCGAATGGGGGAATAAGATTTGACGGAGTAGCCAACAACGAAGTCACCAGTTCCGTGGAAACCTATCTCTATAACGGAAGCGACACCAAGTTCGGTGTCTGGACCGATTGGGTGGGGGAATACAATTCCCTGCAGGACAGCGAAGTTTTTTTGGGAGGCAAGAATTTTCCGGTTCCGGTCAAGGATTTCGACAGTGTGCTCACGAGCTTTTCCTTGATATTCGACGAAGCGCAGGAATTGAATTTTGATTACAGTCCGGCCACCAAAGCCCATCAGATAATCTTGAAAGGCGACAAGATAGACGTGAACAGGGTCATTAATGAGAAGGACGGCAAGGTTACGCAAGTCCAAAACGTCGTTACGGACGCTCCTCTTCCAGACGTGGCGGCCATTTATGTCAACAAGAATATCTGGATAGAAGGCAGTCTGGGTTCCGGAAAAAAATTAGTAGTGGCTTCGAATAATCCCAGTGTTTCCCATGGTAATATTTATATCAGCAACGATGTCACGTACGAGGATTATGTCAGCGGAACCGTTTTGGGTTTGGTGGCGAAAAACGACATAGGAATAGTCGAAGACAGCGAGGATGACCTGAGAATCGACGCGGCCATGTTGGCCCAGATAGGAAAGGTGGGAAGGGAAGACTACGGAGATTCCAAGAGCACTTTGACGATACACGGCGCTATCGCTACCAACCAGGGATACGGTTTCGCGGGATATCAGAACGTCGTGATAGGTTTCGACAGCAATCTCCTGCTCAATCCTCCGCCGTTTTTTCCGATCGAGGGGGTGTATAGGACGGATTTTTGGAATGAGATAAAGGAGTAGGCGTGCCCGCACCGATTCGGTAAGGGATGATGTGTACTAGATCGTCCCCATGGGTTATAATGGTAAAAAGAAAAGGGAAAATAAAAAAAGAAAAATAAAAATGAGTTTTTTGACGAAGAAAATTTTTGATTTTGCCGGAACAGCCATGGGGCTGGATCTTAATGATTTGACGGTAAGGGTCATCCAGTTCGAGAGGGAGGGAAGGAAGGATCGCCTTGTCGGTTATGCGTCCGCAAGCATCGCGCCGGGTAGCGTTTCTGACGGGGAGATTTTGAAAAAAGACCAGGTTATCGCGGCCATCCATAACGCTCTGGAGAAAGCCGGTCCCGATAAAATCAAATCGAAAAAAGTCATCTGTTCCTTGCCAGAAACGAAAGCGTTTCTTCGGATCATATCGATCCCGAAGATGGAAAAAAAGGAAGCCCGTGAAGCCATAAAATGGGAAATAGAAGCGAATATCCCGTTGGCGTTGGACCAGGTATATTATGACTGGCAGATTTTGGACGAGAATATTTCAGCGGAGAAGAACAAGATGGACGTGCTGGTCGTGGCTATTTCCAAAAAGACCGTGGACCAGTTCATGGAAGTTCTTGAGGGGGCCGGACTTGAGGTGGTCGGTCTCGAAATCGAATCCGTAGCCCAGGCAAGAAGTCTGTTGGCTTCAGGCAATAACGGGGGAGCTGTTTTGATCATAGATTTCGATGAGCGCCGGACGGGATTTTTTATCGCCAGCAAGGGGACGCCTTGCTTCACTTCGAGCATACCGGTCTCAAGCCAATCCCTTAACGACTCCATTTCTAAGACGCTGAGTGTTTCTTTGGCTGATGCTGAAAAAACGCGATTCAGCCATGGCATAGGATCTGATTTTAAGAATAGTGACATATTTTTCGCAGTCAAACCGGTATTGGAGAATCTTATTTCGGAAATCGAGCGGTCCATAGATTTTTTTCTTTCGGAGCTCAAGTACTCGGGATCCGTGGATGAGATTATAATTTGCGGAAAAGAGGCGGCGACCAAGGGGATAGTCCCTTATGTTTCCAAGCGCCTTGGAAAAAAAGTCGTGCTGGGAGATCCGTGGGTCAATGTGAATATAGGCAGAAAGTTGCCGGAAATAGAAAGGAATTTATCGGTGGAATACGCGACCGCTATAGGTTTGGCATTAAAAGGACTGAATTATGAAGATATATCTTGACCTTTTGCCTGAAGACAGGAAAAAGGAAATTTCCAGAAAAAAGAGATTTAGGATCGTGGCGAAACAGGGCTTCCTTTTCACCACCCCGATTTTTCTTTTCATCGCTATATTAGCCAGCATAAACCTGATTTTGAAGACCCAGAATGACGGCATGGAGCAGGCCTTGCTGATAGGCGGCGGTCAGGATAAATATCATAATCTTAAATTTTATGAAGACGAGTTCGGGAGTATCAATGAAAAGGTGCGCAATATAAATATGTTTCAGGAGAAGCATCTGAAATGGTCAAACGCGTTGGCGCATCTTTTGGAAGTGATACCCGACGGAGTGACTGTCACCGACCTGTCATCCAACAATCATCAGATATTCCTCGTGGGCAAGGCTCGTGAAAGGGAGATATTGATAAGTTTTCGCGACAGTATGGGGCAATCCGAATGCTTTGAAGGCGTCAATGTTCCCTTGTCGAACTTGGTAACCAAAGCGGATATAGATTTTCAGATGGATTTTCTCATAAAAAATGATTGCCTGGTAAAATAAAAAAATGAAGATCTTTTGGAAAAAATATAGGGAGGGAGTGGTAATTTTCATCTATGTCGCTGTCGTGGCCGGCCTTTTGAATTTCGTCGCCCAGCCACTTTTCGGATGGATAAAAGAGAAGAGAATCGCCGCCGAGGAAAGGATGCTGGATCAGGAGATAGCCCAGAAGAAGCTCAGGGAGATGCCGCAATTGAAAGAGAAGGTTGAAATCGTGAAACAAGAAGGGGAGAGACTGGATGTTTTCGTAGACTCCGACAGGGCGTTGTCCTTGATCGAAAGTTTGGAGAAATTGTCGAATGAGACCGGCAATGAGATTTCCATCGAAATCATGGATGAGGGAAGCGATCTTGGCAAAGCGGCCGAAAAGAAAACGAAGAAGAAAGAGGGCGACTTGAGTAATTTCCTGCCGGGTGAGAGATATATGACTATGAGGCTGAAACTGGCCGGGGATTTTAACAGTACCATGAAATTTCTGAAAAGAATCGAGAATATGCAATATTTTTCCGATATCTTGTCAGTCAAATTGAGCGTTCTGGAAAAAGAGGATAAAACCGTTACCGTTACCGGTCCGGTCCTGCTCGGATATGACGTCAGACAAACCGGGCAAGCGAAAGATCCGGAGTCAGATTCGGTCAAATATGACAATCCGATCGAAAGCATATTCGAGGTGGTTTTCTATTATGAGGATTAAAATGCGAAGTAGGTCGGAGTTTTTTAGGTCATCGTATAAGCGCGCTGGGAAAAAAATCCTGGCCGCGCCGTAAGAGTAATAACATAAGCAGAACGGATGGAAATAGGCATAAAAACAAGGAAAGACAAAGGAACCAACAGGGCGACATTTGTGGAATCCCTCGCATCTTTTTGGAACAAGGGATATAAAATAATATTCGCTCTTTTTTTGCTGGCGATGATCGGTGCGGGGGCGTATGTTTGGTACCGGAGTCTTTATGCTCCGGCCTGGAACGATCAAGAGAAGGCAACTTACAGGGCCATGAAAGACAGCGGGATCAGTTTCGACGAAGAGGCTTTTTCCGAAGCGGTCAAGATAGTGGAAGAAAGGAAATCCGAATACTCCCAGGGGCAGCAGGAGAGCAGGGATATATTTAAAAAATATTGAGCCGAGATCTTTTGGTGACAGGGCGAAGCGAGAAGGGGGACAGCAAAAATCCTGCAGGTGGGCAGGATTTTTAGTTTGTTTGATTTCATTTGTCAGTGCGCCCTGAGGGACTTCCGCGTCGCTTGTTCGCCTTCGCTTACAAGCTCCTTGTCCGCGGTGGCGCTAAATTCTCGCTCGAATTTATCGGCGTTCGTTGCGAAAATTTCCTACTGAAAATTTTCTAACTCACTGCCACCGGTTCGAGCCCCTTAGTAAATTTAAAAGCCATCTGGTGATGGCTTTTAAAAATTGGTGCGCCCTGAGGGACTCGAACCCCCAGCCTTCTGGTCCGAAGCCAGACGCTCTATCCGTTGAGCTAAGGACGCAAAAAAGGATTATCTTGGGTGGCTAGAGGGAATCGGACCCTCGTACCTGGTACCACAAACCAGTGTTCTACCATTGAACTATAGCCACCATATGTCACATTAATAAATTTAAAATTCAAAATTCTAAATTTAAAATCAATGTATGTACCCTCGCCAGGAATCGAACCTAGATAACCAGCTTAGAAGGCTGGTGTTCTATCCATTGAACTACGAGGGCAAAATTTTCACTAGGGTAAAAATTTTTTGAAACCTTGCGGTTTCAATGCTTCCACCCCGGGAAAACTCCCGTTTTCCCGACCCCATTCCTATTTTAAGTCCTGGAAGGAGGTCCGCTTGCGGGTTGTGCGCTGTGAGGGACTTGAACCCCCGACCATATCCTTAAGAGGGATCTGCTCTACCAACTGAGCTAACAGCGCAAAAAACGAATACACCCCAAATTCTATCAGATAACGGTTAATCGGTCAATACATCCCCTTCCTACAAATTGTTCGCCTTTTTATAGGCTTCCCATTGCTTTTTTGACCAGTCTTGGGGCTTTTTAGTCAACGTTTCGGTGCTGGGATGGGGATATTTCGAGGGGGAATCATAGAAGCTGTTGAAGGTGTCGTCGATTAAAGTGCTTCCGTTTTTTCCGGTAACCGTTTGTGTGAAAGTCGTGCGCATGGAACCGTCCGCATTCCGCTCCAGAATATGCGGACCATCGATCTCGATCTTTCTGCCGTCATCGGTTCCGTAGAAGCTGAACGTAAGCTCCGTTCCTTCTATTTTGGTTTGGATCAAAATATAACCGGGCGTGTTGTTTTTGAATTTCAAGTCCGGGCGGGGAACGTAAATGGTGGAATCCATCCCTGGAGGATTGTAATAGGAGACCGCGTATGAATGGTTCTTTCTGGCCGTTATTTCCAAGCCGGAATAGATGGCGGCTCGGAATGCGGTTGTGGAAACCTGGCAGATCCCCCCTCCGAATTCCGGTTCGGTCTTGTCATTTTTGATGACGAGCTCCGGCAGATATCCGTGTTCTCCGTCAACGGGCCCCAATATTTCCACGAATGAGAATTCCTCTCCCGGGGCGAGCAGGACGCCGTCATATTTTTCCGTAGCCACTTTGATGTTATGGATCCTGCTTCCCGGAGAACCTTTGAAATCGGATTTTCCTTCGCCGATAAGGGCATGTATGCCTAGGTCGTTGATGTCCCCGGCTTTGATTTCGGGTCGGACTATCTTGTATGGAAGACTTATTTCCTTCCCGGTGTTGAGCTCCGCCGCATCCTTGAACGACGAAGAGAGGATTTCCAGGCTTTTTTCCCTGTCCAGCTCGAATCCGTTTTCTTCAGGCACGAAAGCTGAGACCTTGCCCTCATCCATTTTGAATTTGGCGTTCGTGGGACTTTCATTGACGTCTGTGGAAAGTTTTTCCAAGAAAGAAGCCGCTTTTTCTTCGTCAAAAGAGATGGTGACGTTCTTTTTCGCGTGAAATTTGTCTTGCTGGGTCAAGAGGAGGTCGCAAATGAAGTTTTTCTGAGGACAAAAATCCGTGTTTTCCATTTCCGAATCATAGGACTTGTCGAAAGAAAGGGAAGGCGTGAATGAAAACCAACCGGAATAATCCTTGTAAGGGACTGTTTCCGACGCCTCGTTTATCTTCAGGGTCAGCACGTTTTCAGGGTCGGTCTGTGCCATCGCCCCGGGATGGGTCGGAGAAAGCAGGAAAACGGCGATCGCGAACATCGCCGAACCCGTATAGATTTTGTTTTTTGGGAAAATCGCCATCCTCGTAATGCTCTCGTTAGGCAATAAAAGAGATTTCAGAAGAATCTCTTTTATCTTATGCTGAAAGGTTTGTTAAGTCCGTATTAGAATCCCCGCACCTGTATCTTTTTGGTTTTGGTCGTATCGGCCTTCGGTAGTCTGATGGTCAGGATGCCGTTTTTAAGAGACGCCTCTATCTTATCCGCAATAACCTCGACTGGCAATACCACTGATCGGGAAAAGCTCCCCCAATAACATTCTTGGTAGTAATAATTTTCGGTAGAAACCCTTTCTTCATTTTTCCTTTCCCCTTTGATCGTTACCATGTCGTTGTTGATGGACACGTCCAGATCCTCCGGTTTCACTCCGGCTATGGTCGATTTTATGACGACGTCATTGTCTGTCTGGTAGACATCGATCGTGAGCTGACCTTCCGCGTCATCGGAATAATCCTCCTCCTCGCTTACCGAATTAAAAGAATTGGGGTAGGAGTTGGTGCTCATGACCATTTCGCTTTCTTCATCCTCTGAATAAATCGGCATGGATTCCCTGGAATCGTTGTCCTCCATCTGTTTAGCTCCAGTGATACGCTCAATGAATGATTTTTTTGTTTTTACCATATTTATCGCGGCCTTTTGCGGTCGGCCATAGCAGTTAAAAATTATGTATTTCAATTGCATTATAAAATACAATACCCCTTCATGCAAGCTCTCTTTTGGCTTTGAGCATGCTCATGGAAGCCGTCAGCAGCGCCAGGACCAGGACTGTCAAAACGGAAACGGTAAAGATTTCCCTTTCGCGCATCAAGGATAAATTGAAAGCCAAATGGGCGACCGCCGCAGGAAGTATGGCTACGGCGAAAACCCTCAATCTTCGCATCCTCAGCCATTCTATGGCATAGGCGATCATGACCGCCGTGGAAACGTGCACGATGGCGACGCTTGAAATCGCCAAAGGCAGTTTTTCCAGGGAAGGCGACCCCAAGAAAATAAACAACGCTTCGATGGAGGAAAAGCCGAGTCCCAATGCCAAGGCTCCCTTGACGATGCTTTTCCTGTCGGCCAAGAGGGATATTTTCTTGTTGATTATGAAGAATTTGGCGGCTTCCTCGATCAACACGGCCAAGACTACCAAAGAGGGAGCATAGAAAAGGAGCTCCGGAGCGGCGGCTCCGTTTTCGGAAAAAAGAAGTTGCATCGCGATGGCCACGGCTTCTATGAGAAACAACGAGACTAAGGCTGCTATGGCTCCCGATATGAATGATTCTGCGAGTTTCATTTATTTTAGATTTTTTAATTGGTTTTCAACGGCTTCTAGCTCCGCTTTGGCTTTGGTCAGACTTTCCCTTTGTCCTTCAATGACCTTCTCGGGAGCATTGGAAACGAATTCTTCATTCGAGAGCCTTCCTTCGAGTCCGTCGATATATTTTTTCAAATTCCTGATTTCTTTCTGGGCCTTCTCTTTTTCTTTTTCGATATCAATCAGTCCTTCTAGCGGAATGTATATGTTGATACCCCCGATCGTCCTTTGGATGGAGTTTTCAACCTTTTTCCCCGAAGATGCTATTTCCAGTTCTTCGACGCCTGTCCGCAGGCTCTTGATTATGTTTTCCTGTTCCCGGATAAGGTCCTCCGTTTTCTCTCCGAAGTAATCAGTTTGGTTTTTAGTGTCGATGACGACCTTTATTTTCTTTTTTGGGTCTATGTTGTTTTCGAGGCGGCCGTTTCGAATTGAGGTTATTATTTCCCGGATGAGATCGAATTTCATTCCGTTCGTTCCGCCGACTTCGTTTGAGAGATCGGTAAGTTTCGCTTGTGGCCATTTTTCAACCATAAGCATTCCTTCTTTTCCGAGTTCTTTCCAAATATGTTCCGTGACGAACGGCATCATCGGATGCCATAGTTTGAGCGCGGTTTCCAGGACGAAATTCAAAATGGCGTCTTTTTCTTTTTTGTTATTTTCGAATTTGCTGATTTCGATATACCAATCCGCGAAATCATCCCAAACGAATTCGCGCAGCTTTTCGCCTATTTGCGAGAATTGGAAGTCGTTGTAATTTCCGGTTATTTCCTCGGTCAGGGAATTTATTTTTTCCAATATCCATGCGTCCGAGAGGGTCAATTTCCTATAATCGATATCCCGTATGGACGAATTTCTTTCGGTCGTCTGCATGACGTATCTGGCTATGTTCCAAAGTTTGTTGGTGAAATTCCTGAAGCTTCCGATTTTGTCTTCGCTGAGTTTGAGATCCTGTCCGGGAGTGGATCCGATCATCAGGGAGAGTCTGACGGCGTCGGTGCCGTATTTTTCTATGACATCCAACGGATCGATTATATTTCCCAGGGATTTGCTCATCTTTCTGCCTTTTTCGTCCCTGACGAGACCATGGAGGTATACGTGCTTGAATGGGACCTCTCCCTTGAGGTATTTGGTCATAAGTATCATCCTAGCGACCCAGAAGAAGAGTATGTCATAGCCCGTTTCCAACATGGTGGTCGGGTGATATTTTTCGAGTTCGGAAGTTCCTTCCGGCCAGCCAAGGGTCGAAAAAGTCCAAAGCCCGGAAGAGAACCAGGTGTCCAGCGTGTCAGGATCCTGCTGCCATCCTTCGCCCTCGGGAGCTTCGAGTCCGCAATAAATCTCATCTGCCCTGTACCACACGGGGATTTGGTGTCCGAACCATATCTGACGGCTGATGCACCAGTCACACAAATTTTCTATCCAGTGGAAATAGATTTTCTCGAACCTTTTGGGGGTTATTTGGATTTCCGATCCGCTGACGGCTTCGTGCATCAATGATTTGAGCGTGACTTGCTTGCCGTCCCTTTCGAATTGCTTGTTCACATCGATGAACCATTGGGTCATCGGGATCGCCTCCACGACGTCTCCGAACCGGTCGGAAGTGCCGACGCTCTGCAAAGTTTCTTCTTCTTTTTCGAGAAGGCCGCTTTCTTTGAGCCAGTCGACGAATTTTTCGCGCGCTTTTTCCACGGAAAGGCCGGCATAGGCTTTGCCCGCTTTTTCCGTCATCAAACCTTTTTCGTCTATGACTTGGATAAGTTCGATAGGATCTCCCATGGCCCTTTGTTTTTCATACATCTCGAAATCCACCGCGCTGTGAGCGGGAGTCACCCCGAGCGCCCCGGTTCCGAAATTCGGACCGACTTTCTCATCGGCGATCACTTTTATCTCCAGCGGATTTTCGGCTCCGACGTCGACGGTGAACGTTTGGCCGATGAATTTTTGGTACCTTTCATCGGCGGGATTGACCGCGATGGCCGTGTCTCCCAGTTTGGTTTCCGGTCGCGTGGTGGCGATGGCGATAGGGAAGTCCTTGCCGTAACGGAAGGTGTATATCTTTCCGGTGCGCTCGACGTGCACCAGTTCGTCGTCGCTGCAAGTGGATTGTCCTTTGACGGACCAGTTGATGACGCGGTAGCCGCGGTAAATCAGGCCGTCATCATACATTTTTTTAAAAGCGGTCCTGACCGCCAGACTCCTTTTTTCATCAAGCGTGTAAGCCTCCCTGGTCCAATCCAAGGAAGATCCCATTTTTTTCGTCTGCTTGATGATGGTATCGTGCGAATCTTGCGCGAATTGTCTGACCCTTTTGAGGAATTCATCCTTTCCAAGGTCATGTTTCGTCTTGCCCTCTTTCTCATAGATTATTTTCTCGACTTTGGATTGGGTGGCGATAGCGGCATGGTCGGTCCCGGGAAGCCAGAGGGTGGGGCGGCCGTTCATTCTGGAAAAACGTACCATGGAATCTTCGATAGCCAACATGGCCGCATGTCCCATATGAAGGTTGCCGGTGACGTTCGGAGGCGGGAGGACGATTGAAAAATAAGGCTTTTTTTCATCGGAAATTCCGTCCTGGATGCATTTGTCCGGATTGAAATATCCGCTTTCTTCCCATTTTCGGTAAATCCCGTCTTCGACAAGCTTCGGATCGTATATTTTCGGAAGTTCTTTTTTCATAAAAATGTGATGCTGAGGCGATTTAAAAAGCGTTTATATAACGCCATCTTAACAGGATTATATGTTTTTTTCAAGCCAAAAATCCTTATTTATTCAAGTTTCAAATTCGCGTCCGCCGAAAGTGTTTTCCAGCCTTCTTTCGCTTTTTCTTTTTCAGATTCGGTCATCTTTTGCCAGCGGAAATGGGCGGCGGCCCCTATCATGGCCGCGTTGTCCCCGGTAAGCGCCAAATCCGGAACAAAATAGGAAACGTCGGAAAGCTCGCTCTCGATCGCGCAGCCGAGGTCTTCCCGGAGCTTTTTGTTTGCGCTGACTCCTCCGGCCAGCAGGACGGTTTTCGGAGAGAACTCCTTGGCGGCTTTGATGGTCTTGGAAACCAGCACGTCCACGGCGGCGCTTTGGAATTCATGGCAGACCGCGGCGACATAACCCTCATCTTTCAACAGGTCGGGATTTTTTTTCGTTTCATAAAGCACGGCGGTCTTGAGCCCGGAGAAAGAGAAGTTGAAATCTTTGGAATTGATCATAGGCCTAGGAAATTTTATTTCATATTTCTTGTCACTTGCAGTTTCCGTTTTGGCGGAAACTGCCGGTCCTCCCGGATAGCCGATCCCCAGGATGCGTGCGACTTTGTCGAAAGCCTCGCCTGCCGCGTCGTCAAGCGTCTGTCCGACTATTTCATATTCCAAATGATTTTTCATCATTACCAGTTGGGTGTGTCCTCCGGAAACTACGAGCACGAGCACTGGGAATTCAATTTTTCTCTCCGTGCTTTTTTCTGCGGAGTTGATATAATTGGCGTATATATGGCCTTCGATATGATGTATCCCGATGAGCGGTTTTTCCGCAAGGTAGGCTAGCGTTTTGGCGAAATTGACTCCGACCAGAAGGGCGGGAATGAGCCCCGGACCGTTGACTACGGAAACAAGATCGATTTGCGGAAGCGTGATGCCGGCTTCGGAAAGAGCTTTTTCGAGAAGCGGCGCGATGTTCTTCACGTGTTCCCTGGCTGCCAGATTGGGCACGACTCCGCCCCACTGGGCATGGAGACTGACCTGCGAGGATACCTGGTTCGACAAGACCTCCGATGAATCATCATCGGAACGCAAAACGGCGACGGCTGTCTCGTCGCAGGAGGTCTCGATGGCTAGGATTAATTTGCTGGACATTTGGAGTTATTAGGCGTACAATATTATATTACCGGGAGAGGAAATAAATCCCGCTCGGGCATTGGTCCAGAGCTTCTTCCGACATTACTTTAAGGGGATAATCATTAAGTGATGCTATCATATGAAAGCTAAAAAGAAAAGCCCCAAGGCTATGTCTAAAAAAACCGTTTCCAAAACCAAGATGTCTTCAAAAGCGGTGAAAAAGGCCGCGAAAAAGCCCGTGAAAAAAGTCGCAAAAAAGACGAAAGTGAAAGTTGAAAAAAAAGTTACCGCCTCAAAAAAACAGTCGGGAAAAAAGAAAGATTCTCCCAAGGTTTATTTTCGTAGGAAGTCTGATTTTTACATGAAAAACGGGGATACGCGACTGATCAAGGGGGGGCAGCTCGATGACGCGATGAACATCAAGATTCCCTTCAGAAGGAAGGCGGATTTGGCCAGATGCGAAAAGCTTACGGATAACGAGCTGATCAAAATCGTCATGGAGCAGAACCCGGAGGCGTACAAGATCCTTTTCAAGCGTTATGAGAAAAGCCTTTTCATTTATATGTTCCATCTGGTACGCAACAAGGACGAGGTGGAGGATCTTTTGCAGAACGTGTTCACTAAGACCTACAAGAACCTGCACAGATTCGATTTGGAAAGGAAATTTTCTTCCTGGATATACAGGATATCCCACAATGAGGCGGTGAACTTCATAAAGAGGAAAAGCAAGAGAAGGTTGGTTTCCTGGGAAGAAATCACGACGAGCAAGGACAAGCTGGTGACAAGCGTGGAAGCGGATGACAGCGCGGATATTTTCATGCATAAAGAAATCGCCAAAGAAATGGACGACGCGTTGGATATGCTTCCGGCCAAATATAAAAAAATATTGCTGCTGCGGTATTTCAACGAGTATTCATACCAGAAAATAGGGGAGATTCTGGATAAGCCCGTGAACACTGTGGGAACCTTGATCAACAGGGCGAAAAGGAAACTGGTGGAAGTCATCCAGGATAAAAAAGACAGGTAGGAAAAGATCGGAAAAAAAGTCAAAAGAATAATCGAGGCCCTGGCCCTTGATTATTTTTTTATTTCTGCTAGACTGCTATTGCATTGAAAAAGATAGCGCTTCAAATTCTTCCAAAAAGGCTTTGAAGTTGACGAAAAACCGCAGGGTTTTCATCGAAAATTGTCTAAATGGCAATTTTTGGTGTGCTGACTTTTTCTCCTTGAAAATCGGACAATATGGCGCCATCGTCTAGTGGTTAGGACACCAGGTTTTCATCCTGGTAACCGGGGTTCGATTCCCCGTGGCGCTACTGAATATCTAAAAGACCCCAATAAAGGGGTCTTTTAGATATCTTTAATACCACGGGGAATTTTATCGCATTGCAAATTCCCCGTGGCGCGACAGAAGGATCTCGGCGCTTGTGCGCATTCGTACGTGATGAGCATCTTTTTTTGATGTATAATGGGAAGGTAATATTTTTTCAAAAAAACAAATGGAACAGGCGGGACAGCAGATTTTCGAATTTTTGAGAAACTACGGCTATTGGGGAATGCT